>OGGS01001136.1_pt1 | contig 20196 bp, 19 predicted proteins | sample 1571281 | NCBI WGS metagenome assembly OGGS01 (sample SAMEA2582042, study PRJEB24529) | metagenome | biome: Human gut stool | place: China | collected 2011 | reverse complement strand
TCCCGCTCTACTTTCTGGCTAAAGTAAAAGTAAAAAAAGAAGTAATATGCATAAGAAAATGATTTCATACGAATCTTTGTTTCTGCTTTGGTTTCTAATTCTGGGGCAAAAGTAATAATTTTCTGTTAGATGCAAACAAAAAGCGATACTTTTTTTGTTTTCTTCTCTAAAAAAGATAAAAAGGTCACCTGATATGACAGTAATGTTTCAGTTAAAAATGAGTATATGCCGCCGTCTGCCTAGAAGATTCCCGGGAGTGCTTCCGGTTTCGGTCCCAGGTTTTTGAATTCTCCGTTCAGACTAGCTTCGTCTTTTGGATTCAGCTCCAGTGACTTCTTCATGTCTTCTACGGAACCGTCTTTATCACCGTTCAGTAGTTTGGCGCGTCCGCGTTCTTTATAGGCTTCGGCGAAGTTCGGGTTCAACTCGATGGCTTCGTCAAACAGGGCGATTGCTTCCGCCAGTTTCTTCTGATTGATATAAAGCTGTCCCAGATAGAGATAGGCTTGTTCGTTGAATGGGTTTATTTCCGTTACGAACTTGTAGTCCGTTTCCGCTTCTTCTTCCTGTCCGTTGGCTTCTTTCACCTTGCCACGCAGCAGGATGGCGGTCTCTTCTTCCGGATTCTGGGCGAGTACGGCGTCTATGTCTTCCATTGTTTCCTTGTATTGCTTCATTTTCAGCAGAGCTTCCGCACGCATCAGACGGGCTTCGATGAAGTCGTCTTTCAGAGTGATGGCTTTCGTCAGATGAGCGATGGTCATGATTTCGTCATCCTGTCCTTTGCGGGCTTTTCCGAGGAGGAAGTGTGCGACTGCATTTCCCTCTTCGATGGCGATTGCTTTGCCGGCAGCCTCTTCCATTGCTTTGTAATCTTCCTGGATGTAGCAGACATTGGCCAGTGTGAGGAATGTGCTGGTCACATGAGGTTCCATTACTGCCATTTTCTCCAGAAGTTCGCGGGCTTTTTCGGTTTCTCCCATCGGGATGTAAAGTTGGCTGAGATAGCCCATCGTCTCGAAATCCTCTTCGATGGCAAGCGCCTCGGTAAAGCACTTTATGGCATAATCCGGACGTCCCATGCGTTGTGCACGCAAACCGTCATATTTGAATATCTCGAAGTTTTTCTGATCGTTTTTCTGTTTTTCACTCTCCGGAGTTTCGGACTTACCGGAGAAAAAAGACTTAAAAAAGTTCGGCATGATAGTGTTGTTTTAGAGTTTATCTGCAAATGTAATAACTTATTTTGAAATATGTAGCATTCCGTCCTGCATCTTCAGCTCGCCTTCGTCCAATAAATATCGGATTACTTGTCCGATATCCTCTTTTTCCGCCTTTATCTGATCGGCTGTTTCGGCAGGAGTGAGAGGGCTGTGGCTGAGTAAGTCGAGTATTTGCCTTTTCACTTCTTCGTAAGATTCCTCGGATAAGTTGTCGGTGGCACGCTTGCTGAGGCAGACATCGCATTGCCCGCAGTTGTGTTCGTTTTTCTCTCCGAAGTAGCGGAGAAGCATCCGGCTCCGGCATATGTTTTCGGTGGTGACGTATTCTTCCATTGCCTTGATGCGTGCTTCATAGCGGGCTTTGCGCTCTTCGTAGACGCTGGGGGGGATATGCAGGAAACGTAATTCCAGTCGTTCGCGCGTATATATAATATAAGGTGTCTTTTTGCGGGGAATGTAGTCCACGATGCGGCGTTTGGTTAACGTCACCAATATATTATAGATTTGCTGGCGTGTCAGTCCGGTGCGGACGGCAAGAGACTCTTCGCTGATGTAGGCATAATCGGTGAAAACTCCTGTGTATGAGCGAAGAATACTTTGTATCAAAGCTTCCGCCTCCTTTCCCATCTCCCGCAACTTGTATAGTTCGTCCCGACGGATGGTAAAGAGAATCCGTGATGAATTATCCTGTTCGTCCGTGTATTCCAGATAGCCTGCCTGAGTCAGTATTTTCAAGGCACTGTCTACCGGCACCGGAAAGTATTTGAACTTCCGGCAGAACTCTTCCAGATTGAATTCACGGATACATTGAAAACCGTCGCCCATCGCCATTTGGTAATAGTACTGGAGATGTTCGTAGACATTCAGAATGTACTCTTTGTCGGGGAAGGTGTCGACCACTCGTTTATGGAGTGTTGTCTTGTCCGATTTGGAGTACAGGATGACGGCATAGGCTTTCTCTCCGTCTCTTCCGGCACGTCCGGCTTCCTGAAAGTAGGCTTCGGGAGAGTCAGGCAGGTCGAGATGCAGCACGATGCGGACATCCGGCTTGTCGATACCCATACCGAAGGCATTGGTTGCCACCATGACGCGGACTTCTCCGCTTTGCCAGCGTTTCTGCCGGAGGTCTTTGACGGCGTTATCCAGTCCGGCATGATAGAAGTCGGCGGTTATACCTTCGTTCATCAGCAGTTCAGTGATTTCTTTGGTACGGCGTCTGTTGCGGACATAGATGATGGCACTGCCCGATATTCGTTGCAGGATATACAGGAGTTCTTTCGTTTTGTTGTCGGTTTTGCGCACGATATATGCCAGATTCTTCCGTTCAAAGCTCATTCGGAAGACATTTCCTTCCCGGAATTTCAGACGGGCCTGAATATCTGTTACGACTTCCGGAGTGGCCGTAGCCGTCAGTGCCAGTACCGGAACTTCCGGCAATAGTTCCCGTATCTCTGCAATTTTCAGATATGCCGGGCGGAAGTCGTATCCCCATTGTGAGATACAGTGGCTTTCGTCTACCGTAATCATGGAGACTTTCATCGAACGCAACTTGGTGCGGAATATTTCCGTATCCAGCCGTTCCGGAGAAATATAAAGGAATTTGTAATTGCCGAAGATGCAGTTTTCGAGTGCGGTAAGTATTTCCTGCCGCGTCATGCCCGAATAGATGGCAAGAGCTTTGATTTCCCGCTTCCGCAGATTCTGCACCTGATCTTTCATCAGGGCGATAAGCGGGGTGATGACGATACAAATGCCCTCTTGGGCGAGAGCGGGCACTTGAAATGTAATAGACTTACCGCCTCCGGTAGGCATCAGTCCCAGTGTGTCTTTGCCTTCGCCGATACTGGTGATGATCTCCTCCTGCAAGTCGCGGAAGGAGTCATAACCCCAGTATTGTTTTAATATCTCCTGATACTTATTCAATCGGCTTTATATCCTCGATTTGAAGTTGGACTTCGCCACGCTTGTGCGTGTTCTCCTCGATCGTATAGCAGATGTCGAATGAACGCTTCGTCTTGATATAGCGCACATGAGAACTCTGTCCGAATGCGATGCCGTTCATGACGTTATTCGACTTGTTGTCAACCAGTTCCAGCTTGATATGTTCCTGATCGCGTCCCACTACTTTGCTGGTTCCGTAGTCATAGACGTGATGCGTACAGAAGATCGGTTTGATATTGTCCGGACCGAAAGGATTGAATTTCTTCAGGTCATTGAAGAATTTCGATGTGATGTCTCTGAAGTCGATCTCCGCATCTATATTGATGACGGCGCTGGTTTGTTCCGGCAGAATATGTTGTGACACATATTCTTCAAATCGTCGGGTAAAGGCTTCCACATTCTCCACTTTCATGGATAACCCCGCTGCATAGGTATGTCCGCCGAAGTTCTCCAACAGGTCGCGGCAATGTTCAATCGCTTTGTACACATCAAATCCGGAGACGGAACGTGCGGAACCGGTGGCCATATCATCCGTCCGTGTGAGTACTACTGCCGGGCGGTAGTAAACTTCTGTCAGACGGGATGCTACGATGCCGATGACACCTTTGTGCCATTCCTCATTATAAAGCACGATGGAACGGCGTTCGGATAGCCCTTCCAGATTGGCCACAATATTGTTAGCTTCTTCTGTCATGCTCTTGTCGAGGTCTTTCCGGGTTTCGTTGTACTGATTGATCTGTCCCGCTTTCTCCAGTGCGGCAGAAAAGTCCTTCTCTGTGAGGAGGTCCACCGCTTCCTTACCGTTCTGGATGCGTCCCGATGCGTTGATACGTGGTCCGATTTTGAACACGATATCGCTGACGGTGATCTCCTTTTCGGAGAGTCCGCATACATCGATGATGGCTTTCATGCCGACGCTGGGGTTGCTGTTCAGTTGCTTCAGACCGTGATAGGCGAGAATACGGTTTTCGCCCATGATCGGGACGATGTCCGACGCAATGCTCACCGCTACGAGGTCGAGCAATGGAATCAGATGATGAAATTCAATACCATTGTTGATAGCAAATGCCTGCATAAACTTAAAACCGACTCCGCAACCGGAAAGGTGGGTGTATGGATAAGTGTTGTCCAGGCGTTTGGCATTCAGGATTGCGACGGCAGGGGGGAGGATATCGTCCGGCACATGATGGTCGCAGATGATAAAGTCGATACCCAACGACTTGGCATAGGCGATCTCCTCGACAGCCTTGATGCCGCAGTCAAGGATGATCACCAGTTTCACACCTGTCTGCTGGGCATACTCCAACCCCTTGCGACTGATACCGTAACCCTCATCGTAGCGATCAGGGATATAATAGTCTATATTGGAATAGAACTGCTGTAAAAACTTGTAAACCAAAGCCACCGCAGTACACCCGTCAACATCATAATCACCATAGACAAGCACCCGCTCTTTACGGCCCATCGCGTCGTTGAGCCTGTCGACCGCCGCGTCCATATCCTTCATGCGGAAAGGATTGATCAGGTCGGCCAACTGAGGCTTGAAGAATTGCTTGGCTGCACTCTCTGTGGTGATGCCGCGCTTGACGAGAAGCTGGGTAAGCAAGGGACTCATATTGAGTTTCTCACTCAGTTCGCCCGTCAAACGGAGTTCATCAGATGTAGGTGGCACATACTTCCATTTGAAATGCATTTTAAATATTTCTTTTTCTGCTTCAAAGATACGAATTTTCTTGCTGAACAGCAAAAAAACTATAGAAAAAGTATGAGGAAGGATAGAAATGAGGATAGTGGCAGACTGGTGGAATGACAGAGTCCCGGTTGGCACAAAAAAGAAATCCGTCTCTTCACACAGCGGTGAAGAGGCGGATGATATATCCTTTGATCAATTTGATCAGATGTTGCACTTCTTGCGGATGTCCTTAGGCACAGCGTTCTTGTTGACCATGAAATCCATCGTGTTGGCGATGATAAAGTTCTTTGTCATGTACCAGATGCCGTCATAGTCACCACTCTTGCCCCAAGAGTTCTTTACCATGTAGTACTCCTTGCCATTCTGATCCTTGGCGATACCGAAGATCAGCATGCCATGGTCATCGGTGAGCTCCCAGTCGTCGAAACGCTCCTGACGCTGCTTCTGTGTAGGCACTACTTCCGGAACGTTAACGCCGAGAGAGTCTACGATGTTCTTCTTCTTAGCGGGAGTGAGTTTCAGCCAATGAGCCATGTCACTGCCTTTCATGTTCTCGAGCTTCTTCTCGTCGACATTGTATGCAAGTCCCTTGCGGGTGAAGCCGTCCTCACTGACGTCTCCGCCCCAGGCGATGGTATAGCCGTTCATGATAGCATTGTCGATGATCTTCTGGAGATCGTCAACAGGCACGTTCCATGTCAGAGGATTGCGCCAGTTGTCCTGTACCTCTACGGCAAACTGAGACCAGAAAGGATGATGAGAGAAAGAGGTGAAGCTCACGTAATTGTTCCAGTCAAGACCAAGGGAAGCGGCGAATGTCTTCGGAGTGTAGGTCTTGCCCTCGTAGGTGAACTGCTCAGGACACTTACCAAGATAAGCGTCGAGGATACCCTGCAATCCTACCTTCCACTGGCTGGAGATCTTCTTCAGACTGCTCTTGGCTACGCTCTCGACATACGGTGTCATCACAGAGAAGAACTCACCGAAGTTGTTGAGTGAGTCGCCATAGAGGGTGCCGGGAAAAGGCATGGCATTCTCCGGACAGATGCCGTAATGCTCAAGGCAATAGAGAGGATCATAGGTACTGCCACCCTCAGCGAACTGGCAGTCGCCATGCAGACGCACGACCTGAATGGCACGGTCCATATATGTCTTGTTGGCCACAAAACTCTCGCAAAGATCATAGGTCTTGCCTGTAGCCTTGAGAATCTCTGACTCGAAATAGCTCAGCGTAGAGTAGTCCCAGCACGTACCTGAGCGGTTCTGATCCTTGATGGAAGTGATCGGGTTCTTCTTAATGACGGTGAAGACAGGCTTGTTGAGAATAACACTGTCTTTTTTCTCAGCGTGAGCACCTAATGTGCTCACTGCAAGTAAAGCCAATACAATTGCTTTCTTCATCTTTTTCCTTTTGGTTGACTTGTCTTAATGATATTACTTATAATTCTCTCTATCGTCTTTTCTGTATATCTTAATAAATCGAAGAGTATGAGAGCCTCTTGGTGTCAAGAGGTTCCCGATGTTTTCCACCCTTAAAAGGGATTAGTGGTTCTCAGCCATGAAAGCTTCCACATCCTTAGGATGATAAGGAATGCGATCCTTTCCCAAGAAGCGGCAACCATCATCCGTGATGAGCAGATCATCCTCAATACGGATGCCACCAAAGTCCTTATAGGTCTCCAACTTATCGAAGTTGATAAACTCCTTACAGTGTCCGCCGGCCTTCCAGTCGTCGATCAGTGCAGGGATAAAATAGATACCCGGTTCGTCGGTGACGACAAAGCCTTTCTGCAAACGACGGCCTAAGCGCAGACAATTGGTACCAAACTGCTCAAGGTTGGGACGAACCTCTTCGTCGAAACCGACATTGATCTGGTCGAAGCCTTCCATATCGTGTACATCCATACCCATCATGTGGCCGAGTCCGTGGCACATGAACATAGCGTGAGCACCGGCGCGGACAGCTTCTTCTGTATCGCCCTTCATCAATCCGAGCTCTTTCAAGCGGTCAGTCATCAAACGGCAAACAGCAAAGTGCACGTCCCACCACTTCACTCCTGGCTTGGCAACCTGAAGCACGTAGTCGTGGCAAGCCTCTACGATGGAATAGATCTCGAGCTGACGCTGATCGTAGTGACCGCTCACCGGAGAGGTACGGGTGTTGTCGGAGCAGTAGTTGTTGATGGTCTCGGCACCAGCGTCGCAAAGCATCAAGCGACCAGCCTCCAATTTGTTCATCGAGGGAGAGCCGTGCATGATCTCGCCATGCTGCGTCAGAATGGTAGCAAAACTGACCATAGAGCCCAGTCCGTTGGCGATACCGTCAAGAGCACCGGCAATCTCTTGCTCAGTGATACCCGGACGACACATCTTCATGGCAGTCGTGTGCATCTTATAACCAATGGCAGCGGCACGCTCCAACTCTTCGATTTCTTCGTCGGTCTTCACGGATCGCATCTTCACGATGGCCTTGATCAGATCCATCGAAGCGCTCTCTTTCTGCTGATTGGGATGGATACCGAGCAGATCGAATATCTGAATCTTAATGTCAGCACGATAAGGCGGCAGGAAATGGATGCGACGCTTCTGACGCATGGCATCGTTGCAGATGGTCTTCAAAGACTTCATCGGTGCTGAGTTCTTCACACCGACCTGCTCCGCCATGTCGTGTACGCTGTCTACAGAGCCGTACCATACAATATCATCGATACTGATGTCGTCGCCGATGAGCGTCTCAATGTCATTATCCACATCGATGACACCTACGAGTCCGTCACGGTTCTGACCGAAATAATACAGGAACGATGAATCCTGGCGAAAAGGATGGTATCCGTTGTTGGGATAGTTTGCGGGAGAGTTATTGTTACCGAAGAGGATAATCACGCCACTCTTCACAAGCTTTTTGAGTTCAGCACGACGACTGACATAAGTTTCTTTGCTATACATAGACAATGAATTTAATATTCATTGCAAAGTTACTAATTATTCACTTAAAATGCGTAACTTTGCAATTTAAATTAAATGTTTTTATGCAAATTGATACGAATACAGGGTTAGTGCTCGAAGGCGGCGGTATGCGAGGCGTCTTCACAAGTGGTGTCTTGGACGCTTTCATGAAGCATGAGGTATGGTTTCGCTATGTCGTAGCGGTCTCTGCCGGTGCTTGCAATGGCATGAGTTATATCTCACGCCAACCCAGACGCGCGCGCATTTCAAACATCGACTATCTGGCAAGATATAATTATATAGGTATAAAACATCTGGTCACGCAAGGCTGCATCTTTGACCGGGAATTGCTCTACGACCGCTTCCCCAACGAGCTGTTGCCCTTTGACTATGATGAGTACTTCCGCCACGCCGACGGTTTCGAAATGGTGGCGACAGACTGTGCGTCGGGTCATCCGGTCTATCTCAAGGAGACCCATGACAGGCAACGGGCCTGCGACATTGTAAAGGCTTCCAGCAGTCTGCCCTATGTGAGCAAGATCGTGTGGGTGGACGGCCGTCCGCTGCTCGACGGAGGAATCATCGACTCTATACCCGTGATGCGGAGTATAGAAGCCGGACACGCAACCAACGTAGTCATCTCTACCCGCAACTTTGGTTTCAGGGAACTGGGCAAAGACCGGAAGATACCACCTTTCGTCTACCGCAACTACCCTCGGCTACGGGTGGCGCTGAGTCATCGCATCCGTGCCTATAACCAACAACTGCAACTCATCGAGGACTTGGAACACGAAGACCACATCATCTGCATCCGGCCACGAAAGCCTATGCAAGTGAGAAGAATAGAAAAGGACGTGGAGAAACTGGAGGCTCTCTATGAGGAGGGATTCGCCTTGGGTGAGCAGTTCTGCGAGACGTATGGCAAATATATCCGCGAAGAGCCATTGTCTAAGACAAAGTAACAGAAGGAAACAAAGGGCTGACAAAACAAAGAACTGAAGTGCTCTAAGATAAAGACAACGGGGGCAGGCTACAATTCCGTAGCCTGCCCCAATGTTTTTCAGAACTTGTTATGATGTTCCTATTCCTATTGTCTTCACGGGAGCATATTTATTGCACTCACGGAAGGACATCGATACATTCCCTATTTCTTGTCTTTAGTATCGGTATCAGTCTTGGCGGAAGTGAAGAGCTCCTTGATGCCACCAATACTCCCAAGCAGATTCGTGGCCTCGTAAGGCAGGTAGACAGTCTTGGTGCGATCGCCCTCTGCTACATTCTGCATCATCTGGATATACTTTTGGGCCAACAGGTAGTTAGCCGGATTGGTACTCTTTCCTACGGCCTCTGTAATCTTTTCGATGGCGACTGCCTCAGCCTCTGCCTTGCGCACACGGGCCTGTGCTTCACCTTCCGCACGGAGGATGGCTTGCTGCTTGTCGGCCTCAGCGCGGTTGATCGTTGCGGCCTTCTCACCCTCAGACCGCAGAATGTCGGCCTGCTTCTTTCCTTCTGAGGTGAGGATGGTGGCTCGTTTGTCACGCTCTGCCTGCATCTGCTTCTCCATAGCCTGCAAAACGCTCTGCGGCGGAATAATGTCCTGAAGCTCCACACGGTTGACTTTGATGCCCCACTTGTTGGTAGCGTCATCAAGTACACCACGTAACTTTGTGTTGATGGTGTCGCGGGAAGTCAACGTCTGATCCAGTTCCATCTCGCCAATGATGTTTCGCAAGGTGGTCTGTGTGAGTTTCTCAATGGCATTGGGCAGATTATTGATCTCGTAAACAGCCTTGAAAGGATCCACGATCTGGAAATAGAGCAAGGCATTGATCTGCATTTGAATGTTGTCCTTGGTGATGACATTCTGCTTGTCGAAGTCGTAGACCTGCTCTCGCAAGTCAATGCTGTTGCTATAGACATAGCGTCCTCGCACCAATGTGCAAATGATTTTTGCACGGTCGATAAAGGGAATGATGATGTTGATGCCGGGTTTCAGTGTTGCATAGTACTTTCCCAGCCTCTCAATAATCTTGGTCTCACTCTGTGGAATGATGACGATAGCCATCTTGGCAAAGATAAGCGCAAGGACGATAAGTCCTATCAGTACGTAAGTTCCAATCATATGGTTATTGTTGTTTTATGGGTTAAACTTATTATGAGCGGCCTGTTGAGGCGCAACTATAACGTTGCCCGGCCCTACTCCTTATTAATATACATCGCAACACCTTTATTATATATAGGATTCTTCGGTACGATAAGCCACATCCTTATAAATAAGACATAGCATTATTCAGTACGATCAGTCAGTATCACCGCAAGCTGATTTCAAATATTAATCTCCTCCCGCGACGCCCTCAACGGTCACGACGATGCTCTCGCGCGCAACGACTTTCACGATGGCGCCCTTGTTTATATTGTTGCCATCTTTGCTCACTGCACGCCACTCGTCACCATCGATCCTGACGTATCCGGGCTTTTCCGCGGTTATCGACTCTATCACAACACCTTCACGACCCAAGAGCGCATCGGCATTGCTCTTACGGTTGCGACGGTCGGTATGCAGATATTTCACGACAACCGGACGTACACAGAACACACAGAGACAAGAGAAGATGACAAAGACCAGCACCTGTGCCCATAAAGGAATGGCGAAGAAGGAGGAGACGATAGCCCCTGCAGCTCCTACCGCAAAGCACAACAGATAGAAGGTGCCGGACGACACTTCCAGTATCAGCGCAAGAACGCAAATCAGCGTCCACAGCAGCCATAAGTTTTCAGAAAGATAATCTATCATAGTCATTGAGATTGTTTTCTGAAGGTAAAATTAAGAAAAAAAATCGATATTTCCTATATTTCGAAGAAAAAATTACATTCTACTTAAGATTTATTCATAACTTTGCAATATCAGAAAGGAAAAATCAACAAAGCAAAAGGCCATGACAAGTATTTGGAGGAAGTTCTTTGGATTTACTGACGAAGAGCACGAAGGAGAAACCTACGAAGAAGCTGTGAAAAGAGCCAAGAAACTCTTGCGGGAGGAAAACTATGAGGATGCGTGCCGCATCCTAAGATATGCAGAAAAGCAACACCATGCCGAGGCGATGTATTACCTGGCATGGTGCTATTGGAATGGTACCGGCGTACGCGAAGATGCGGGACATGCACGGCACCTATGGAAAATTTGCGATGCAATGGGCTTCAAAGAAGAGCATCCAGAGTAAGAGTTCTCGGCCTTCTTATCCACACATCCTTGTCGTCAAAGATTATCTGCGACGACGCGACTTGCTACTCTTAGAATGGGTTGTGCTCTTTTGGGTAGTGGTGTGAGCGGTCTGATAAGCCTGATAATATCTCAAAGCCTCTGGCATCTCCTGCTGCAATGCTGCAATACGCTTTGCATCACTTGGGTGATCACTCAGGAAATCATTTGTATTGTTATTGCCTTGTGACATGCGCTTCCAGAAAGGAATAGCCTCCTGAGGATTGTAGCCAGCCATAGCAGCAAAAACGAGTCCCATGCGATCGGCCTCACTCTCGTCATTACGGCTATACTTCAGATTGGCGAAAGAAAAACCCTGCTGCATGATGCCCGTGGCCACATTGGTGAGGTCACCGGCACCCAGCACACTGCCAAGGATGTTGACACCCTGTGTTGCATACTGCTGACGGATCTGCTTGGACATCTGCTCGGCAGAGTGCTTAGCCACTGCATGAGCGATCTCATGACCGAGAACGATGGCCAACGACGTTCTGTGTGTAAGGCAGCAGACCTTCGTAGACTACAATCTTACCACCGGGCATGCAGAAGGCGTTGGCTTCCTTGCTCTGAACAAGATTGAAAGACCAAGAGAAGTTCTTTACCTCGTCGGCAGCCCCATGTGAGATCAGGTAGCTCTCAACAGCAGCAGCCAGCCGCTGGCCTACCCGCTTCACCATGGCTGTGTTTGTTGCATCCGTAGAGAGCTTGGCGGACTGCATAAATTTCTGATACTCCTGATTACTCAAACTGAGAACCTGCTGATCAGTGACCAAAAGATTGTGCTTGCGACCAGTGCCCGGCACCGTCTGCGTGGTTCCACATGCCGACACTAACAGGGCTGTCAGCAAAGTGAAGAGAACAAACTTGATTTTCTTCATAGTTACCTAATATATATCAATTTACTAGATGCAAAGTTAGATATTAATCACTGATCAGCAAAGAGAAATCTTGAATATTTAATAATTTTAGCCTGCTGAAATCGATTGCACAGCGTATTGTGCAAAAAAAAGATGTTTTTTCATTCTCATATCTGGAAATCTCATACCTTTGCAACAGAAAAAAAGAAAGCAATAGATTGTTCAAGAATAAGCAAGTTAGTTAGGTAGTTTTTCATATAGGTAGTTATTAGGTATTTGATGATTGGTTAGGTTAATTGATGTATTAGTCAAGAAAGGTTAGGATTGTTTTGGGATACCAAAAGGCGGCAGTTATCCAGTTGGGATGTCTGCCGTCTTTTGTGTTTGTACCCTTTTTGCGTTCTAAGTGTCAGCAGATTATATTCCTCTCAACATAATACACTGGGACCATTTGCCCCACCGTCGTTTCTTTCCGACAGACTTCGGCAAATGGCCACCGGAGAAAGCTATGGAATTAGAGATGTACCGTCTTGTTGAGCAAGTAATCATCCAGCAATACTATCGCTGCCATTGACTCCACAATAGGCACTGCACGCGGCAATACACAGGGATCATGGCGTCCTTTGGCTTGCAAGACAGTTGCGCAACCGTTTGCATCAACTGTATTTTGACTGCGTAATAGTGTAGCTACAGGCTTGAAGGCAACACGGAAGCAGATGTCCTGCCCGTTTGATATACCGCCCTGGATGCCCCCACTGTTGTTGGAACTTGTGGAAATATGCCCATGATCAGCAACAAACACATCATTCTGCTGACTGCCACGCTGACTTACGCCATCGAAGCCCAAGCCATATTCAAAGCCTTTCACAGCATTGATGCTGAGCATTGCAGCCCCCAACTGGGCATGGAGCTTGTCAAACTCCGGTTCACCCAGCCCCACAGGACAGCCTTTGATGACACAAGCAATGACTCCACCGATGGTGTCCCCGTCGGCTTTGACCTCTCTGATCAAGGCTTCCATCTGCTCTGCCTTTTCCTGATCCGGACAACGAACGATGTTGGAGTCGATCTGCGAAAGGTCGTAATGTGTATAGTCTCCTTTCAACTTGATGTCACCAACTTGTGTCGTATAGGCCTGAATAGTGATACCTAACTGACGCAGAGCCAACATGGCCAAAGCGCCACCGACACACCGGCTGATCGTGATGCGGGCAGAAGAGCGTCCACCTCCACGGGGATCACGCAGGCCATATTTGTTGTAATAGGTATAGTCGGCATGGGAAGGGCGAAAGAGATCCACCATATTGTTGTAGTCGGAAGAGCGCTGATTTGTGTTCCGGACCATAAAGCCAATTGGTGTTCCCGTCGTCTTGCCTTGGTAAACACCACTGAGCAATTCCACACGGTCGGGCTCTTTGCGCTGCGTTGTGATCTGACTCTGTCCCGGACGACGGCGGTCTAACTGATGCTGGATGAAATCCATGTCCACCTCAATGCCTGCCGGCATCCCGTCGACAATACCTCCTACAGCCTCACCATGACTTTCTCCAAAGGTCGTCAAAGTGAATATATTACCAAACGTGTTCCTCATTGTTGTCCTTTCTTTTTAGTTTTACATCACCATCCACCTATAATAATAGGTGTTTCGTGACTATCTAACAGATGCTTCCTTATTGTCTAATCGCCTACACCTTATTATATAAGTAGCTTACACACCTTTTTATATATAAGGAGCAGACAAAGAGCTCTGCTGCCTTTTATAGACTTTGGTATTCAAAAAAACCGTTTAATGACAGTGTCCGCAGCCTTCGCCGCAACCACCACCACAGCCTTCTTCGCCATGGCCTTCACATCCGCCGCCACAGTTGTCGCAATGACCACTGCAGTCTTCGCCTGACATAGCCTTGACCAACTGCGCCATTTCTTCTTTCGTGGCCTCACGGTTAGCCAGCACCTGACCGACAAAGTTCAGCGTGCAACCGGCCAATGGATGGTTGAGGTCGATGGTCACTGTATCCGGTCCCACCTCCACGACACGACCGTTGAAGTGATCGCCGGCTTCATTTTGCAGCATCAGAATGGCATCGGGATAGACATGTTTGGAGTTAAACTTACCATCTATCTCGAAGATATGTTTGTCCACACTCTTCACCAAATCGCTGTTGCGGGGACCAAAAGCCTGCTCCGGTGTCAACTCAAAGTTGAAACTGTCGCCAACAGCCAGGTCAACAACCTGACGCTCGAAGTCTTCCAACATATAGCCCATACCACTGATGAAAGTAGCAGGCTTGGCCTCTTCGGTCATCTCGACAAGCACTTTCTGTCCATTAGAGACATCGTAGAGCTGATAAGAAACGCTTACCAACTTGTTACTCTTGTTTTCGCTCATTATAATACTATTCTTTTGATTATTTGTTGTTCGCCTGCAAAGGTAGTGCTTTTTTCTTAGTTACAAGCCTATTAAAATTCAAAATGGCAACATAATCTTTGATTTACATCAAAATAAGCAGTTGTTTACGCACACAGCTAACAAATTATTTGGTTGGTATCAATAATTCTCGTAACTTTGCATCGAAATCAAGAAGATAAGTGATTTCAAGGATAACATGTTGAACACCCGGATAGAGATCCAAGGAACAAGTTTCAGGACAAGGCCGGGAAAGAAGAAAGGTAAAAAGATGAAAAAGATTGTATTGACACTGGCTGCCATGATGACAATGAGCATGGCATTTGCAAACACAGAGAACATCCCTGAGAATGCACCTGAGGTAACAGAGGCAAGCACTGCTGCAAACTACGACATGACTGTCAACTACAGCAAGCTGGCTACCACACTGGAGCTGAGTTCTGATCAGATCGACGCTGTCGAGGCCATCCACGACCAGTTCATCAACGACATGCGCAAGGCCGCTAACGCAGAGGCTGCTGAGCGTGCAGAGCTCGTCAAGAAGGCTGCTACCAAGGAGCTGAAGTACATGCACTACGTACTCAACGAGAAGCAGTATCGCAAGTACAACACGCTGCTCAACCTCACTCTTGAGAACCGTGGTCTGCTGAAGTAAAGAGTAGATAATAAGAGAACCCGTTTCTGGCACAGCATCCGCTAACGGACACAGCGTCAGAAAGCAAATATAAGAAGCCCTGTCTGAAAAGATGGGGCTTTTTTATTAATTGTTCTTAAATACCAATAAGAAGCTCACGTGGATCGAAACAAATTGTCTACCTTTGTAATCTAAAACGTATTAAGCGTGAAAATAGCAAAAGTGGTGAATGCCCTTGAACAGTTCGCGCCTCTGCCCTTGCAGGAAGACTACGATAATGCCGGCCTGCAAACGGGATTGACAGAGGCGGATGTCTCAGGGGCTTTATTGTGTCTTGACGTGACCGAGGCTGTGGTGGACGAAGCCGTCGCCAAAGGTTGCAACCTCATTGTGTCGCACCATCCTCTGATCTTCCACAAACTCAGAAGGCTTTGCGGCGAGGATGAAGTGCAACGCACGGTGATGAAAGCCATCGAACAGCACATTACCATTCTCTCACTCCACACCAACATGGATGCCGCAAAGGGCGGCGTGAACTTCAAGATAGCAGAGAAGCTGGGACTGGAGCGCCCTACTTTCTTCGGCAAACGCCAATCCGCCGAGGTGGAAGCCAGTGACGGAGAGACCCGAACTGTGGTTGGCGGCGAAGGAGTGATTGCGGAATGGACAGAGCCTCTTGCCGCCGACGACTTCATCATCCGGTTGAAACAAACTTTCAATGTGGAGTGTGTGATGGCTAACGAACTGCTTCGTCGTCCTATCCGTCGCGTGGCGATCTGCGGAGGAGCCGGTGATTTCCTGCTGCCGGACGCTGTAGCCCTCGGTGCTGACGCCTTCCTGACCGGCGAGATGCACTACCACCAATATTTCGGCTACGAGCAACGCATACAGATTGCCGTCATCGGGCACTATCAAAGTGAGCAGTTCACACAGGAGATCTTCCGCGACATCATCACGCAGCAATGCCCCGGCGTCCGCTGCATTTTGTCGGAGGTCAACACCAATCCGATTATCTATTTTTAGATCTCAACGTCAATCCACGTTGATCCAACAATAGATACACATGAATCAAGCTCTCAATGCACATTGACTCAAGTATAAATACATATTGATCGAACTATAAAACATAATAATCATGGCAAAGAAAGACCCATCAGAGTTGTCGGTGGAGGAGAAGCTCTCCACCCTCTATCAGTTACAGACCACCCTGTCTGCCATCGATGAGAAGCGGGCACTGCGTGGCGAACTTCCTCTCGAAGTACGTGACCTTGAGGACGAGATCGCCGGTCTCAACACACGTATGGAACACATCAACGCTGAGATTGAAGACTTCCGCGCTGCCATTGCACAAAAGCGCAATGAGATTGAGCAGAACCAGGCCAGTGTAGACCGCTACAAGGCACAGCTCGACGAGGTGAAGAACAATCGTGAATACGATACGCTGACCAAGGAGATCGAGTTCCAGACACTGGAGATCGAACTCTGCAACAAGAAGATCAAGGAAGCCAACCAAAAGGTGCAGGAGCGTCAGAACGACCTCGCCAACACACAGGCTACGCTCACCGAGCGCCAGAAGGACCTTGAATCGAAGCGCGACGAGCTCGATTCCATCATGCAGGAGACCCGCGAGGCAGAGGAAGATCTCAAGGAGAAGGCCAAGGAACTGGAGGCCCGCATCGAGCCGCGTCTGCTTGCCAGCTTCAAGCGCATCCGCAAAGGTGCCCGCAACGGACTGGGCATTGTCTACGTGCAACGTGATGCCTGCGGCGGTTGCTTCAACAAGATTCCGCCACAGCGCCAGTTGGACATCAAGATGCACAAAAAGATCATCGTCTGTGAATACTGCGGACGTATCCTCATCGACCCTGAGCTTGCCGGTGTGAAACCAGATCCCTCTGCTGAGGAGAAGCCCAAGAAGAAGCGCACAACAAGAAGAAAGAAGGCTGAGACAGAGGAGCATGCAGAAGCATAATCAGCTCTGATCCTTCACCATATATAAAAAGGAGACTCTCATAACGGGAGTCTCCTTTTTTGTTTTTGTATCGCAGCCAAGTAAAGACTTCCCGAGCCAAGGCTATAGAAACCGCTACTCGTAATCGTCAATAACATTGTTGGTGAAGTCCATCATCGGTTTGGCTACCTTAGCAATCTTCACCAGTTCCTCTGCCCAATGATCACCTTGAAAGAAATCATCGGGCACGCAATGCCAGGCACAATAGTCTTTCATCTTCAAATAAGAGAGGAACTCATAGTCCTTGGGGAAGTCTTTTGGTGCTTTCTTCAGACAACTGATGCCAAATCCTTTTGGCGCATGCGCGTCATCGCTCCATTCCGAGGCGTTGGGATAGCCAAAGAGATGGATGAACTCGCCGTCCTCCACACAGTGTCTCCACTCATCTATGTTTCCCATGATCTCATTCCTCACAGACGTGAGGATGTTTGTCGGCAGCCAATAAGCACCGACAGCAATCAGACTGTGACCGGGTTGCAGATGAACATAATAGCCCGCATGCAATCCCTTACGGCCGTGGGCAGAGATGTAAGCGCCCAGATGGCGCTTATAGGGCGACTTGTCGGGTGAGAAGCGAGTATCGCGATAAAAGCGATAGACACAGTCCTTTACCGCCAGATGAGCCACCGACTCATCCATTGCTCCCAAAGCATTGATAGCCTGCATCACCCCTTTCTCGAATTCAGCCTTTGCAGCCAGATACTGCTCTTTATGTTCAGCAAACCATGGCCGGTTGTTGTTGGCGGCCACATCCTTCAAAAATTTGAATATCAGTTGAGTATTCATTTATTCTTTCCTTTATCTTTTTTCATTTTGTCCTTACCAACCTGGCGAGGACTATTCCAGTTTACTGCCCTTCAGCAGCTTCGGGCATATCGTGTCGAAGGGACATTTCTCGCACTTCGGCCTGGCACTCTGACAGATATACCGCCCATGGAGCAGCAGCCAGTGATGGGCCGAGGGAATGTCTTCCACCGGAATGCTCTTCTCAAGATATTGCTCTACTTTCAATGGCGTGTTGGCTGTTGCGGGCACCAAGCCCAGGCGATGCGCCACACGATATACATGGGTGTCGACAGCCATCACCGGCTTGCCAAACCACACAGCCTGCAACACATTGGCCGTCTTACGCCCTACTCCCTGCAACTTCTCGAGTTCCTTAGGATCAGAGGGAACCTCACCGCCATAGTCAGCAACGAGTTGCCGGGCCATCGCCACGAGGTGACGCGCCTTGGCATTAGGGTAACTCACACTGCTGATATACTCTAAAACATCCTCCACCTCAGCCTGAGCCATGGCCTCCGGCGTAGGATACTTAGCGAAAAGTGCCGGTGCCACAGCATTGATACGCTTATCGGTGCATTGTGCTGAGAGCAACGTAGCCACCAAAAGCTGAAAGGCTGAGCCGAACTGCAACTCGGTTGTCACATGCGGCTCCTGCTTCCGGAAATAATCAAGTATATACTGATAACGCTCTTGTCGAGTCATATTCTTATGATATTAAGTTGTTTTTATTCATTCATCATTCCTCACTCATTATTCAACATTCATCATTCAACATTCATCATTGAGATCATTCAACATTCATCACTCATCATTCGTTAATCGCTCCGCAGTAAGGGCATTTACCCTTATGGTCAAGCCTTTCCCCACAATTGCCACAGACATACCGGGCGTGTGGCACATGGAGATAGCGGTCGATGGCAAAGACCACATATGCCACGAGCAGGATATAACCGACATAGTGGAGCGTGGTGATGCTGAAAACGATATAGTCAATGGCACACATAACAGCCAGTCCACCCAAGTAGAGCACACCCTCTCCCCAGCTCAACTGCCGGCGGACATCGTCGACACAGGCCAATACGATCACCGGCATCGCCCACACCGAACAGAGGAAGATCATCAACGGCACAGGCACTGAGAAGGGGTTGAGCGTGGGATGATAGTAGAAATGCTGCCACATCTGCGGTGCGTACATCTGCAGGCTGGCATAGAGCGTAGCCGAGAAGGCCACCGTCAGACACAGCAAGGTGGGATAGAACGAGTCGATGTCGTGGAAATGAACAATATGTGCCTTATGGCGTTTGATGTTCCAAAAGGCATAGCCCGCGGCGAAGACAGCGATGACACAAAGGAAGATGAGCACATGGTCGTTGCTGAATTCAGAGATGAACTGCGAGATCGGGTCGTCGGGCATCACACGGGGAAGCAGATAAGTCTCACGTGCCCAGCCAAAGACCGAGCTGTCGTTGGCCAGTTCCACCCACACCGAGTCAGTCTTGTCTGACGGAACCATGCGTATGTCGGCCACCACGAGATGAGCACCTTTGCGCACGAGGAACGAATCGGTAGGCAGACCACCAATATACTCTTCGGGCATCTGACTGATCAGCGAAAGCGAGTCGGCCTTCACCACAAAGTTATAGTTGTTGGTGTAGTGGTGCGTCGAGAAGAACGACAATGAGTCGATCTGCCGCTCACTGAACTTGAAAGCGGCATGGTTGCGGCGGTGGGGCTGATAGCAACTCGTAAGCGAGAAGACCACCGCAAACATGATCAGCAACAGACGAATGATTCTCATTCCGCGTAGATATTCATTTGACACAAGTCACATTTAAACTCCAACCGGAAGCGACGGCCGTCACCGAGCCGCAGCGTCAACGGTTCACGCCATCGTGGGGCTGTGCCGCCACGCTTGACACAGTGGCCGAGCGCATAGCGCAGACAATGACGGCATTGCATCACCAGTGCCTTTCCGGGCTCCTTCAGCTCAAAGGCCGGAGCCTCCACCTTGATGCCCTGCTGCTCATAGAACTGCCTGGAGAGGTGATTGGCGACATTATATAAATAGGAGTAGGTGTCGTAGAGATCCTGTGGCTGCTCAAAGTTGACATTGCACTCAGCCTGCTCTGTTCCCTTACGATCTCCCTCTTCTCCATTCGTTTCTGCCGGCTCCTGCCCGACAGCATTTTTTGTGGACAGGACTTGCTTCTGCTCAGTCGCCTCAATAATCTTTTTCTGCAAGCTTTCAGCCGCCTCCCGTCTCAACTCAGACAGCAGACTGGAAGGGATGAAAAGCCCGTCGGCTCCCTGCTCGATGGTGATGTCGGCAGGCTCACAATGGAAGGCTGTCGTACCGAGTTTGGCGAGTTGCTGCCTTATATTGTCAGTTTGTGGGCGTTTGGCTGCCTGATGATCAAAGGCCACAGACGCCTCCGC
>OGGS01001134.1_pt1 | contig 20255 bp, 17 predicted proteins | sample 1571281 | NCBI WGS metagenome assembly OGGS01 (sample SAMEA2582042, study PRJEB24529) | metagenome | biome: Human gut stool | place: China | collected 2011 | reverse complement strand
TGATAGAAAGAAGTCCATGTAGATATGTACCGATTCGTTAGTCGGGAACAGACTTGCTTCCTTGCGAGAGTAAGGAGTGTAATGTCAAAGCCTCCGGAGCATTATATCAAACGTGAGTAGCTTGTCCTTCGGGATGGCAAAAACGGGTGCGATGAACGAGGAATGAAACGTAAAAGTCAGTTCTTTATCAATGAAATATGGCTTTTTATAAGTTTTCAGTAACGGCCACCGTAGACGGTTGCCCTCTACTGGTTAGTCAGAATGACCGCACAGTTTGAGCGCTTGGGCGGTCATTTTTAATGCCGATATTTCTTGCCGAGGGCATAGCCCAGGGAAAAGCAGGCAAATATAGCATATCTTTAATGTGGAGAGGAAGCCGCGACTTGTCAATCCTGATGGATCTCAGCTTGCTGCTGACGCAGGGCCTGGATGCCGAGCTGGAATTCTTCGAAGGTCAGCTTGAAGTACGGCAGGGTCTGCAGGAGCTTGTAGACTTCCTGCTGGGATTTGGCGTGCTCGAGCTGCTCGCCGATGCCGTCTTCTGTGAGGGCGTGAAGCAGGATGTGGGTAATCTGGTCGATGGCGCGCTGTTCTTCGCTGACTTCGGCCTCGTCGTTCTCGTGGATATCATGGCTATCGTGCATTTCACTCATTTATGGTGTCTTCCTTTCTGATAAACTTTATAAATCTTCATCAAACCGCCATTTTTTGTGGGCCAATCCGCTTGAACGCGTTTGCGCGCACGCACCATCTCATAGTATAATAAGAAGATGGTAATACATACAATGAAGAGGTGCTCAAATGGCAGATCGATATTATACGTTACACATTGCAGGCTGCACGCGCAACCTGCCCATCCTCAATGTCACGGACAAGCTGGCCATCGCGGGCTTTGTCATGCTCGGCGATGTGGAGCTCACGGACGCCTGTGCGCGGGAGCTCGCGAAGAAGGTGCCGCCCGAGACGGATTACGTGCTGACGGCGGAGACGAAGGGCATCCCGCTCGCAGAGGAGCTCGCCCGTGCGCTTGGCATGGACCGCTACATCGTCGCGCGCAAGTCGGTCAAGGCTTACATGGAGAACGCGCTCTGGGTCGATGATGTCTCAATCACGACGAAGGGTACGCAGAAGCTCTGCCTCGACGGCACGGACATCGAGCGCATCAAGGGCAAGAACGTCCTACTGCTCGACGATGTCATCAGCACGGGCGGTTCGATGAAAGCGCTCGTGGAGCTCACCGAGAAGGCCGGTGGCAAGGTCATCGGCCAGGCCTGCGTGCTCGCCGAGGGCGATGCCGCCAAGCGCAACGACATCATCTTCCTCGAGCCGCTGCCACTCTTTGATGCAGAGTAAGCTCGCATATATGAGAAAACCCGCAGTACTGCGGGCTTTCTTTTTTTATGCATTTTTGCACGTCGTGCGTGTCGGATATCAGAACTTGACAGACACGCCAACGCCGACGCCGTTCTCGCGGCTGCCTTCATCCGGCTTGAAGTTGTGGTAGTTGACATTGAGGTCCACATTGAGCAGCAGGTTCTTGTTGACGCCGACCTGCGTCTCATTGAAGTCCTTGCCCGCAACATAGGAGGCATAGGCGTCGAAGCCCAGGACCTTCGGCGTGCTCACGGCGACGCCGGCAAAGGCGTTGTCCTTGTCGTTCGGCAGGTTCCAGCGGTAGCCGCCGATGACCTTGAGCTCAGAGCCGATGATATCATACTGCAGATAGGCGTCCTTGTGGTCGCCCTTCTCATCGCGGTCGGCATACTGGAAGCCAGCCGTTGCCTTGTTCGTCACTTTGTGCTCGATGTAGCTCTCCTTCGTGCCAACGCCGATAGCCGTCTCATGATTGGCCATTTGGTTGATTGGAGCTGCCATCGCATAGGAAGAACTGACGAGGAGCAGTGCCGCCGTCAACAGTGCTGATTTTTTCATGTAGGTCCCTCCAAAATAAAATCATGTCATAGTCAATGTCATAGTTATACAAGAAAATTTTACATGATTTTCGCGAAACTGTCAAATTTTCCCGCGTGTCGGAGATTTTGTTCACCTAAAAAGGAGATGCGATTTGCATCTCCTTTTTGCTATCTATGCAATTGAGCAACTGACCTGGCGCCGACAGCGATCAGAGCTTCTTCTCCGTCAGCACCATCTCGAGTGCATTGAGCACGTTGTCGATGTCTTCTGCCGTGATGACGAGCGGCGGCTGGAAGGCCATGACGTTGCGGGCGATGCCGTTCTTGCCGATGATGAAGCCGCGGTCCTTGAGGGTCTCGAGGACGTCGTCGAGTTCGGCGGCGGCGGGGCTCTTGTCGGCGTGGACGAATTCGGCGCCGGTCATGAGGCCGAGGCCGCGGATGTCGCCGATGATCGGGTGCTTCTTCTGGATCTCGCGCAGGCCGGCGCGCAGCTGCTCGCCGCGCTCCTCGGCATTCTTGCAGAGGTCATGCTTCTCGATGTAGTCGAGCACGGCGAGGCCGGCTGCCGTCGAGACGGGGTTGCCGCCGAGCGTCGAGGCGCCCGGACGTGTGTAGGTGTCGGCAATCTCCGCCGTCGAGATGAAGGCCGAGATTGGCGCGCCGTTGCCGAGTGCCTTGGCCATCGCCATGATGTCCGGCGTCACGCCGAAGTGCTCGATGGCAAACAGTTTGCCCGTGCGCGCGAAGCCCGTCTGCACCTCGTCGATGACGAGCAGTGTGCCGTGCGCCGCAAGGATTTCCTTGACGCGCTGGAAGTAGCCCTTCGGCGGCACAACGATGCCCGCATTGCCCTGGATCGTCTCCGCGATGAATGCGCCCGGATGGCCGGCAGTCGAGGTCTGGATGACGTCCTCGACCATGTTCGCGCAGGCGAGGTCACACGTTTCGCGATTCTTGCCGAGCGGGCAGCGGTAGCAGTACGGATTCGGCGCGAAGTGGATGCCGCCTACCGGCTCCGGGTCCGTGCGCCACATCTGGATGCCCGTCACGCTCATGCCGAGCTTCGTGCGGCCGTGCAGGCCGTTGCGCAGGGCGATGATCTCGCTGCTGCCCGTATAGATGGAGGCGAGCAGCAGCGCGCCCTCCGTCGCCTCCGAGCCCGTCGAGCAGAAGAACGATTTCTGCAGCTTGCCCGGCGTGACCTGTGCGAGCTTTTCCGCGAGGTTCACGAAATTCTCCGTCAGGTAGATGTTGCAGACGTGCTGCAGCGTGCCGACCTGCTCCTGGACCTTCTTCGTGATCTCCGGGTTGCAGTGGCCGCAGTTCATGACCGACACACCCGCGAAGCAGTCGAGGTACTTGCGCCCCTCACTGTCGTAGAGGTACTGCATCGAGCCACGGACGAACTCGCGCGGCTCCTTGTAGAAATGGCCGAGGCACGGCATGATGTACTTCTTCTTCTTCTCGATGATGGCCTCAGGGCCGATATATGTTCTTTCAGCCAAGATAATTCCCCTTCCTAATAATATCTTTTTGCCCGAGTTGCCCGCACCCCCTGCGCCTTGCGCATGGGGCAGGGGTCAGATGGAATTCCTGCTTTGGCGGAACCGGTACGTCCCGATGCCCCATGCGCGCGGGCTCATCTTCTGCACCTGCTCAAACGCCTCATGGTCGAACGCCTCTTCCTGCGTTTTGCCAGCTGCGAGCGCATCGAGCGCCTCGCGGTAGAGCTTCGTCACGCGGCCCGTGAGCTCCGGCGTGTAGTCCTGCGCCTCGATGCGGTACGAGGCCAGCCCGTTGAACTTCGCGAGGTAGGGGTAGAGGCAGAGGTCCTTGGCGAAGTAGAGGTGGTTGCGGCCGTACTGGTCGATGCGGATCGCGTGCTTCTCACCAGCCGTGTCTAAGAGCGCATAGTGGCGGTCGAGCACCTCCGGATTGTCGAGCTCGTTGAACTCCGGCAGGCTCATCGCCGGGAAGTCGTGGTCGCAGATCATCGACTCATACGAGCCGTGCACGACCGTCTCGAGCGGCAGTTCCGCGCTCTCCACGATCTCGCGCAGCTGCTCGAACGACAGCTCGTACGACGTCGTCGCCATCGTAAGGCCGTTCTCCTGCAAGAACTTCGCCGCGAGCTGGTTGAAGAGGTTAAACGACACATCCGCCTGCACCGGCAAATCCGTGATGCTCTTCGCGAGCTTGAGTGAGCCGAGGTTGCTGACCATCAGGCCATCCGGTTTGATATCGCGCAGCGCCGTGAAGAACTGCTCGAGCTCCCCGCACTCGCGGCGCATCGTCGTGCGCGGCGTATTGACGACGACGTGCGCCTTGCCCTTCGCATAGGCGAGGACTTCCGCATAGTCGCCGAGCTTCCACGGGCGCAGCGGGCGGAACGCCTCGCCGCCGACATAGACCGTATCCGCACCGTTGTCGATGGCCGCCTTGGCCGATGCGACTGTGTTGCAACGTACGCTGAGCTGACGATGTGTCATATTCTCCTTCTCGATATCGCGTTCCTGGCGCAGCACCTCATCCTGGAAGCCCGCTTCCTTGACCGCATGGCTGAAGAAGCGCGGCTCGCGCTCGCCCGTGAAGCCGATGTCCTTCTTGCCCGGCTGGCCGAACGCAAACGTCGTCGTGAAGTCGCGCGCACGGTTGTCGTAGAGATTCTTCCAGCCTTCTTCGTCCGTCGTATAGCCGTTCGGGTCCGCGATGTAGGCGTCAATGGCCTTGCGGTACGTCGAGACGATGCGGCGGATGAAGCCCGCCGGGCGCATGCGGCCCTCAATCTTGAAGGAGAAGACGCCCGCCTGGATGAGCTGCGGGATGGCGCGGTACATGCACATATCCTTGAGCGCGAGCTTGTAGGCACCCGGGCCGTCCTCGTCGAGCACTTCGCCCGTCTTCTCGTCGATGAGCTGGTAGGCCCAGCGGCACGGCTTGAGGCAGCGGCCGCGGTTGCCGCTCTGGCCGAACAGCACGCCCGAGTGGATGCACTGGCCCGACTCGCTGATGCACATGTCGCCGTGCATGAAGTACTCGACCTCGATGCCCGTGCGCTCGCGGAACAGGCTGAGCTCCGACAGCGTCATCTCGCGGCCCACGACGATGCGCGTGATGCCGTACTCCTTGAGCTTCTCGATCGCGTGCTCATTGTGCGTGTTCATCATGACCGACGTGTGCAGCGGGATCGTGATGCCCATCTCGTGCACGAGCTCGAGCACCGCAAAATCCTGCACGAGCAGTGCGTCCGGGCGAATCTCATTGAGGTAGGCGAGGTACTCGCGCAGCGCCGGGATCTCCTCGTTGCTGATGAGGTTGTTGAGCGTCACATAGAGGCGCACCCCGTGCGCGTGTGCGTAGTCGATCGCCTTCTTGAGCGTGGCATCGTCGAAGTTGAACCCGCCCTCATGCATGCGCATGTTGAAGTGCTTGCCGCCGAGATAGACAGCATCCGCACCCGACTCCACGCCCGCCACCAGCGCATCCCAAGTGCCAGCCGGAGCCAGGAGTTCTACCGATTTGCGATTGAGTAACATACTTTTAATCTCCCTTTTTAAAAAGAATGTGAAAATAATATCAAGAATAACAACAGCATAACAAAAGATGACTTCCATATTATATCAGGTATTGCGCATTCTATCAAATCATCCCGCGCGCCCCGGCCCGCTAATCTGCCTCTAAAACCTTGTCTTTTGCGACAAAAGATGGTATTCTAGTAGCGTATATTCAACCATTTCATACGCAAATACAGAAAACGAGGGGTTTTATCTTATGAAGTACAGCCTTCCGGCTCTCACCATCACGGCCTTCCTGCTCTCAGGCAGCGCCGTCTTTGCTGCGCCTACGGCCACAGACATCGCGGCCCAGACGGCCACGGGCACGCTCGCCGCACCGACCGCTTCCGTCTCCCGCACGCAAGCAGCAGTCGGCTCCGCCGCGCACACCGATACCGTAGCGGCGCTCAGTACCCCGTCCGCCGCGGATGACGATGACACCGCAGCCCGCTACGTCGAGTCCAAGGAGATGTTCAAGACCGCCTCCCTGCGCCACACGACCGTCTCGCCGAGCTACCGCCTGTTCCGCGGTGACACGCTGAGCATCCTCGCCGTCGGCTTCCCCGATGGCATCGGCATCGACAAGATCACCGTCGGCCTCGACGGCTACGTCCAGCTGCCGTACGTCGGCAGCGTCAAGATGGAGGGTCTGACCCTCGACGAGGCCAAGACGGTCCTCATGGACTCCCTGACCCAGTACCTGCGCATCCCGGACCTCTCGCTCGTCATCACGAGCTACGGCCCGCGCAAAGTCTACGTCATGGGCGAGGTCAACAAGCCCGGCGTCCAGGATATGGCCATCGACAACATGAACGCCTACGCCGCACTCGCCACCGCGGGCGGCTGGGCGCGCAAAGGCCGCAGCACCCGCATCCAGATCATGCGCGTCGTCGACGGCACCATGTACTACCGCACCCTCAACATGAAAGCCTACACCGTCAAGCACGACCTCACCCAGAACGTCGAGATCGAAGACGGCGACATCCTCTACGTCCCACGCTCCAACGGCATCAAGTTCGACACCGACGTCCTGCCATACGTCAACGCCTGGGCGCTCTACAAGAGCCTGACCGACTGATGGTTGGGAAATGACCTTATGATTATGATATTGGGGGAATATCACAATTGGAAAAAATGATTCGCCTGGCCAACAGGACGAGGGTCCGCAGCGCGCGCTACGCCCGCTATCTCTACCCAATCCTGTTCATCCTGCTCGACTACGTCGCCATCCTGTTGGCCGAGCAGGAGGCCCTTGGTCTCCATCACCTGATTGACCGGCACATCGCGCCCTATGCCATCGCGCCACAGTACATCTACCTCTGGATCCCGCTGATCTTCATCCTGTTCCTCGGACAGGCCCATGCCTACCGGCAGATGCACTCCATCCTTGACTTATCGCGCGACGTCTTCTTCGCCGTGCTCTACGGCTTTATGGCCTGCCTGCTCGTCATCTATTTCTCTGCCGCAGGCCCTTTGACCTCGCGCCTCTTCGTCGGCCTCTTCATCGTCCTCTTGGTGCCGAATCTCTACCTGATCCGCTACGCCGCCAAGAAATTCATCAAGAAGTGCCACCTCTTCTACGAGCCCGTCATCCTCGTCGGCGCGGGCAAGACAGCCGAGCGCGTCCTGCGCTATTACCGGAATGACCTTGGCTACCGCTACGACATCGTCGGCCTCATCGACGACGCCCCGCTGTCCGAGAAGGTCGCCTCGCGTTTCCTGCTCTACGGCAAAGTCGCCGACGCCGAGTCCATCATCCGCGACTCCGGCGTCCAGAACGTCATCATCACCGCGCCGGGCATGCACCGCGACCAGCTCCAGGAGCTCATCTCCAAGATACAGCCCTACGTGCGCGACATCTCCTTTGCGCCCGACCTCATCGGCACCCCGATGATCGGCGCCGAAGCAGAAGTCCTCTTCAGCGAAGAAGTCCTCATGCTCCACATGCGGAACAACCTCGCGCGCCGTCGCAACCGCATCGTCAAGCGCGTCTTCGACCTCATCTGCACGACCATCGGCAGCATCCTGATTTCGCCGATTCTCATCACACTGACCATCATGGTCGCCATCAGCAACAAGGGCCACGTCATCTTCGCGCACCAGCGCGTCGGCAAGCATGGCGTGCTCTTCCCGTGCTACAAGTTCCAGACCATGATTCCGAACGCACAGGAAGCCCTCGAGAAATACCTCAAGGAGAACCCCGAGGCCCGCAAGGAGTGGGAGGAGAATTTCAAGCTCGAGCACGACCCGCGCGTCACCAAGCTCGGCGCCTTCCTCAGGAAGACCAGCCTCGACGAGCTGCCGCAGCTCTGGAACGTCATCCGCGGCGACATGAGCCTTGTCGGCCCGCGCCCAATCGTCACGAAAGAAATCGAGCGCTACGGCGACTACTTCCGCGAGTACAGCATGGTCCTGCCCGGCATCACCGGCATGTGGCAGGCCAGCGGCCGCAGCGACACCACCTACGAAGAGCGCGTCGCCATGGACACCTGGTACGTCCGCAACTGGTCCGTCTGGATCGACCTCATGTACCTGTTCAAGACCGTCAAAGCCGTCGCCTTCGGCAAAGGTGCATATTGAAATCATAAGCCATCCGATTATCCGATACCGTATGAAAAGGAGTGTATCCCTTGGATTTAGAGAAAGAAGAAAGCATTGACCTCGGCAAGCTCTGGCAGGTCACGAAAGCCCACAAGATGGTCATCGGCGGCATCATCGTCGGCTGCACGGCCATCGCGACCATCACCGCCTTTGTCCTGCCGAAGCAGTACGAGTCGACGACCCTCGTGCAGACGTGCAACGCCAGCAAAGAGATGGGTGGTCAGGCCGCTGCTGCCATGGCAGCACTCGGCGACGGCGGCGGTGCCTCGAGCCCGACCAATAACTACATGGAGCTCATGAAGACCCGCACCGTCCTCGACCCAATCATCGACGAGCTCTACGAGGGCAAAGACCCCGAGAAGAAGCCGGATGCCGCAGCCTTTGCCAAGTCAAACCTCGACATCAAGAATACCAAGGGCACGAACCTCATCACTGTCACCGCCAAGGGCAAGACGCCAGAAGAAGCCCAGCAGATCTCGCAGGAAGTCGTCGATAACTTCCTCAAGATGCAGACCGACAACAGCCAGCAGACCCAGAGCCTGCTCGTCCAGTTCCTCAACGGCCGCATCGAAGAGGCCAAAAAAGACTCCGACGACGCTGCCCAAAAGTTCGCCGACTTCTCGCGCGAGCACAAGCTCTACAGCCCCGACGAACAGCTGAAGCAGGCCATCACGCAGGTCTCCGCCTACGATAAATCCATCGCCGACCTCCAGAGTCAGCAGAAAGCCGCCCAGGCCCAGTACGACGTCGCCACCAACAAGCTCGGCCAGCAGAAAGCCAGCTCCAAAGCCTACGGCATCAACGACAACGGCACCGTCCAGAGCATCCGCGGCCAGATTGTCGCCAAGGAAGTCGAGCTCGCCGGCCTGCGCCAGAAGTACACCGACAACAACCCGACTGTCATCGCCTCCCAGCAGCAGCTTGCAGAGCTCCAGAGCGACCTCGCCCGTGAAGTCAGCGCCGTCGTCGACTCCAGCGCCGCCAGCCTCAACTCCGCCCAGATGGAACTTGTCAAGAACCAGGCCGTAGCCGAAGCCTCCATCAGTGCCGCCAAGGCCAGCGAAGACGCCGTCCGCGCCAAGAAAGCCGAGATCGAGCAGGACATCGACAAATACCCCGATGACATGGTCACCTACCTCCAGCTCAAGAGCGACGCCGAGATCAAGAAGACCATCTACACCAACCTCGTCCAGCAGTGCGAGCAGAACAAGATCCGGGAAGCCATGGAATCCATGGATATTCAGGTCATTGATGAAGCCAACCTGCCCAAGAATCCCAGCGCTCCGCGCAAGAAACTTATCGCCGCTGTCGGTTTCGTCCTCGGCTGCATCATCGCCTTCGGCTACAGCCTCGTCATGTACAAACGCGAAGCCTAAGGGGGAGGTGTCCGAATGAAAGTAGCCATTGTCTGTGACTGGCTCGTCGTCTACGCCGGAGCCGAGCGCGTCGTCGAGCAGATTCTCAACATCTTCCCCGATGCCGACTTGTTCACGCTCGTCGACTTCTTGCCCGAAGACCAGCGCGGCTTCATCCAGAACAAAGAGACCCATACAAGCTTCATCCAGAAGCTCCCAGGGGCAAAGAAGCATTACCGCAGCTATCTGCCCTTCATGCCGATTGCCATCGAGCAACTCGACGTCACCGACTACGACCTTGTCATCTCGAGTTCCCACTGCGTCGCCAAGGGCATCCTGACGGGCCCAAACCAGATCCACATCTCCTACGTGCACAGCCCGATACGCTACGCTTGGGACCTCACGCACCAATACCTGCGCGAGTCTGGCCTCGACCACGGCCTCAAGGGGGCCATCGCCAAGCTCATCTTGCACTACATGCGCATCTGGGATACGCGCACGGCTAATGGAGTCGACTATTTCATTGCCAATAGCCGCTTCATTGCACGGCGCATCAAGAAAGTCTACGGCCGCGATGCCGACGTCATCTATCCACCAGTCGATGTCGATGCCTTCACCTGCTGCGAGGACAAACAGGACTACTACCTGACCGCCTCGCGCATGGTGCCCTACAAGAAAGTCAAGCTGATCGTTGAGGCTTTCAACGAAATGCCCGACAAGCAGCTTATCGTCATCGGCGATGGCCCCGACTTCGAGAAGACGAAAGCAATCGCCAAGCCCAACATCACGATGATGGGATACCAGCCCTTCGAAGTCCTCAAGGAAAAGATGCAGCACGCCAAGGCCTTCGTCTTTGCCGCCGAAGAAGATTTTGGCATCACCCCAGTCGAAGCCCAGGCCTGCGGCACCCCCGTCATCGCCTACGGCAAAGGCGGCGCCCTCGAGACTGTCAAAGACGGCGAGACCGGCTGCTTCTTCAAAGAGCAGACCATCGAGAGCATCATCAAGGCCGTGCATGACTTCGATACCAAAGAAGGCATCACCTCAGCGAAGTGCAGGAAGAATGCAGAGATGTTTAGTATTGAGAGGTTCAGACAGAACATGGAAGAGTATATTCACCAGCGAGTATGATGGAAGAGGAGTACGATGAAGTATTATATCAACGGTCGTTTCCTGACACAACGGATTACCGGCGTCCAGCGCTATGCGCATGAGATGACACTGGCACTTGATCAATTGTTGCAGGAAAGAACTTCAGATCAAAATGAATATACGATTCTCGCTCCGAAGAATGTCATCGATACTTTGCCGTGCAAGCGTATCCAATTCAAGGTTTGCGGTCATCTGACCGGCCATCTATGGGAGCAGATAGAACTTCCATACTATGCTAAAGCTGGTTATCTCCTGAACTTCTGCAACTGTGCGCCACTAATCAAAAAGGATCAAGCCGTGACAATACATGATGCAGCGATAGCTGCATTTCCGTCTGCCTATTCTTGGAAATTTCGTTTGTGGTATCGTATCATGTATACCGTGCTTGGCAAGCGTTTGAAGACTATTTTTACTGTATCAAAATTTTCGAGGAATGAACTGAATAAGTATTTCGGCATTCCAAAAGGGAAAATCCATGTTACTTATAATGGGGTAGAGCATCTTAAAGATATTCAGCCAGATGACAGGATATTGGCGAAGATACCGAAGGCTTATGTGCTGGCGGTGAGTAGTCAGAATCCCACCAAGAATTTCAAACTGGTATTGGACACTGCTGAACAGTTGCCAGATATCAATTTTGTGATTGCAGGTGGATCGAATGCGAAGGTGTTTAATGGCAAAGTAAAAAAGACTTTAGCCAATGTCCATTATGTTGGCTATGTCAGTGACCAAGAACTAGTTTCCTTGTATCGGCATGCTAAGGGGTTTGTATACCCCTCTTTATATGAAGGATTTGGAATACCTCCGTTGGAAGCAATGTATTTCGGTTGTCCTGTTATTGTGTCTAATTCTGCATCACTTCCAGAAGCTTGCGGAGAAGCAGCTCTTTATTGTAATCCATATGATGAGAATAAACTGAAGTCCGATATAGAAGACTTCGTTAATAATCCAGAAAAAAGGAAAAAGTACATTGCCTTAGGGGTACAAAGAATAAAAAATTTTCAATGGCAGAATGAGGCTTGTGAACTACTAAAAGAAATCGAGACATAAGTATATGCTTTAATATGTAAAATATATTTTTTATGAGAAAGTTAAAGGGCCTAATTTTAAAAGGAAGTGTAGGAGAAAATAGTGATGAAATTAGGAATAGATATAACATATATGCATCATGCAAATATCCTTAAGTTTAGTGGAATTGGATTATTTACTTGTCAGGTTGTAAATGAATTAACAAAAATGAATAAATATGATATATTTGTTTATACACGACCAGAAGTAAGTGAAGCAGCTAAGCAGTATTTAGATAAATGCCATATTATTACTCTGGATTATAGTACTAAGATGGCTTATTTGAAGGAAGTTTTTCTGCAAAATAGAGCACTAATAGAACATGTAAGACAAGATAATATGGATGTACTTCTTTCAACTAAGTTTAACACTTATGGAGGTATACCAGACGACATCCCATATATTGCGGTATTGCATGATTTAGATTTTTTATGCCAAAATTCGATAAGAAATCGTATTAGAGACAAGTGGATGAAAGCAAAAGTAGAAAAAATTGATTGTATTATTACTATATCGAATTTTGTAAAAGAGGAATTGTATCGCTGGGCACCACACGCAAAGGGAAAAACTAAGGTTATATACAATCCTGTTATTATTGATAAAGGTAAAGAAGATGACAGTAAGAATACGTATATCTTAAATGTTAATACGTTTAAGAAAGAAAAAAACCAAATAACATTATTGAAAGCATATAATAAAATAGCTAATGAAATCGTCGAAGATTTAGTCTTGGTTGGTACAGGTGATTGCCTTGAGAAATGTAAAAATTATGTTAAAGATAAGAACCTGAATAAAAGAGTTTTCTTTTATCAAGATTTAAGTCAAAGTAAATTAAATGATTTGATGACAAATGCTAGAATTTTTGTCAATACATCAAGATTTGAAGGATTTGGTAGAACACCGATTGAAGCAGCAATGCATGGTGTGCCAGTGTTAACCTCAAGAGAAACATCGCTAGGAGAAGTTACACAGGATTTATTAGAGTATTATGATCCGGCCGATAATGTCGATAAATTGGCCGAAAAAATCAAGCTTATTTTAAAAGGAATTATAAATTATGATCAAGAACGTATTGATAGAATAAGTGCGATATATAATAGGAATTATGCAGCTCTCAAGATTGCAAAGGCATACGATGAATTAATAACACAGGTATATGATGCGAGGAAAAAATGACTATTTTTTCAGGAATCTATCTTATTATCTTACTAAGGATAATTTGTAAATCAAAAACAGTAAAGACACTATATGTTAATATACTAGTATTTACATGTATCCTTGATATTGTCTTTGATAGGGGTACATTTATTATCGGTTCACATTTTATTAATTGTGCCTCAGTTACGCGATTAGTATTATTAATTTTATCTGTATATATTCTGTATGTTAGTAAAAAAGTTAATACGAATTATACTCTGTTGTGTGTCGCATTAGGCGCTATACTTTTTAGTGGGATTTCGTACGAAGTATTAGTTCCGTATGATCGTGAGGGAATATTTGATATTACAGAATGGGATGGATATGTACAGGGAACAATCCAGCCAGGAAGACTCGAGTATTTTTTTAGCGAGGGTATAAAACACTTAGCGTCTGTATTTATGATGCTACTTTCCCTTTATGTTGTAAAATTTTATTTGACGAGAGAACAATTACTAGAGGCAGTAAAGAATATCTATACAGGAGGAAGAATACTTATCTATTATGGAGTGACGGAGTTTGTAATCCGAAATATATTACAGATGCCAGAATTACCCCATACGATGATGAGAGCATTACTGGGTGATTTACCTTCGAATTATTATTCTACGCCAGGATTGCGTGGCTCTTTTTATATGCTATTAGGATTTCAGGCAGAACCCTCCCAGTTTGTACAACAAATTTTTTTTGTTGCAGTCATAGGAATAATATTAATAAAAATTTATCTTAATAATAATGGAACAGTAGAGATACCTGTACGAAGTATAAAAGTCGAACTATGTATCTGTATGATTCTGATGCTTCTTTCTGGTGGATTTTCTGCTGTTTGGTACGTGTTTGTAATACTTGTACTGATGTATTATCTGTTCGTAAAGAATAAATTTTCTTTTTCTCGTAAAATAAATATAAAAAAGGGAATAGTAGCAATGGGCGCTATCGTTGGGGTGCTGATTATAGCCTATTCCGTGTTTGATGATACAAGTTATCTGAATGCAAGATTGCAGCAAACAATGGAGGTGTTAGATTATTTACTATCGCCTACTGGTTTGGCAGCGATTTCGTTTTACGACTCAAGTCTTGCTAGACTCGTCAGCGTTTTTGATGTTGCTTCTTATTGTTCGGATCGTCCCCTTATTGGCTTTGGTATAGGTGCAATTACTGCTCATGATAGTACATTTACTATGTTAGCCGATTTTGGCATTTTAGGTATATTGTTTTGGTATAAGATAGTTACTTGTCCTGTGGAGAAAGATGTACTGTATGATTATAAATTTATTTTAATCATGATACTTCTATCAGGATTGGTCGTGGGTTCAGGTAGAATATTTGCTTTTCGTATTTTTGCAGTTGTTATATTTGAAGCGACTAAATTATATATGTGTGTAGGGAAATCTGTAAATAAAGGAGAGGTTATATGAGCGCAACTTATATCGTTTTGCTCAATTATAATGGTTGGCAGAATACGTGTGAGTGTGTTAGGAGTCTATTGTTTTTACTGCCGATGAATACACATATACTAATTTGTGATAATAATTCTACGGATAAGTCAGTAGAATATATTCGTAGTTGGATAACCGGAAAAATAAGTGGGTGTTATATTCCAGAACACCTAAATTATGAAGATGCATATAATAAAATTACACTATCATACAAATGCGTGAAACAGGATGAGAATAAAGAAGAATATACTCAAGAGAATAGAAGCCCAATTACTATCATAAAAAATAAAAAAAATATTGGATTTTCTGCTGGTAATAATGCTGGGATACGTTATGCTTTAAAAGATGAAACATGTAAATATCTTTGGATTTTAAATAATGATACGATTGTTCGTAAAGATACGTTACAAGCATTAATAAAAAAAGCGGAAACAGATAAATCAATAGGAATTGTTGGTTCAATAGCATACAGTTATTATCAACCAGATACGATTCAAAAGATAGGAGCTGGATTTGATCTGTCTATTATGGATACGCCAATACTTGGCGCAGGAATTCCAGTAACAGAGTTAAAAAATATAGATGTTTCAAAATGTTATACATACTGTGGCGCATCTTTTTTATTAAAACGTTCTTTCGTCGAAACAGTTGGATTAATGAATGAGCGACAGTTTCTATACTTTGAAGAGGGAAATTATACGGAACGAGCTAGACGAAATGGTTATGAAATTGCGATTGCTGCCGATAGTGTATTTTATCACAAAGAATCTGTATCTACTAAAAAGCAGGGATCAGCATTTATGCATTATCATTTTATGCGTAGTATGATGATTTTTCTACGAGATTTTTATCCACAAGAGGTACGAAGGTTAGCTGTTTATCATATATGTCGAGCAATTTTTCAATTAATGAAGTTTAGATTTAGATGGGGGATGGCTATTCTTAGAGGAATCATGGATGGATTAAGAGCTTGATTTGTAGATGCGGGCTAATATATTTTTTTAGCAATTTTGAGAAGCGATTTATGCCTGTTTTATAGTAGCTATTATCAAATAGAGGGAGTACAAAGTATGAAAATCATAATCTTAGCCGGTGGCGGCGGCTCAAGGCTTTTTCCGCTGTCACGCAAGTCGTATCCGAAGCAGTTCCTGAAGCTGGAGGATGACAAGTCGCTGCTGGTGCACACGGTGGAGCGGTTCTTGGATTTTGTGGCGCCGGAGGATATCCTGGTGGTGACGAATCAGCGCTATCTCTACCATGTGGAGAATGAGCTGGCGGAGTGCCATGCAGAGGGGGCGCATATCATCCTCGAGCCGGTGGCGCGCAACACGGCGCCGGCGATTGGGCTGGCGGTGCAGTTCTGCGAGGAGAAGCTCGGCTGCGAGGGGCGGGAGCCTCTTGTGGTGGCGGCGGCGGACCATGTGATTCGGCCGCAGGATGTGTTCACGGCCTGCATCGAGCGTGCGGCAGAGGTCGCGCAGCAGGGTGCGGGCAGTCTCGTGACGTTTGGCATCCCGGCGAAGTCGCCGGAGACGGGCTACGGCTATATCGAGGCGGGCGAGCCGGACGGCGCTACGTTTGTCGTCGAGTCGTTCAAGGAGAAGCCGGACCTCGCGACGGCAGAGCGCTATGTCGCGGCGGGCAATTACTACTGGAATTCGGGCATGTTCGCCTTTACGATTGATTTCATGAAGGGCGAGATGGCGAAGTACCAGCCGGAGATTGCGGCCATCCTCGCGCAGGGCTACGATAGTGCGGTGGCGCATTTTGCGGATATGCCGGAGATCTCGATTGACTACGCGATCGCGGAGCGCTCGCAGATGGTGCGCATGGTGCCGCTGACCTGCTACTGGAATGACATCGGCTCGTGGGATGCGATGTACGACATCCTGCCGCACGATGCGCACGGCAATGCCCTGCAGGGCGATGTGCTCGCGCTCGACTGCAAGGATTCGCTGATCATGGGGCACGACCGGCTCATTGCGGGCATCGGGCTCGATGACCTGCTGCTCGTCGAGACGGATGATGTCATCGTCGTGGCGAAGAAGGGCGAGTCGCAGAAGGTCAAGACGGTCGTCGAGAAGCTCAAGAAGATGGGCCGCAAGGAGGCCGTCGAGCACACGACGATGTACCACCGCTGGGGCACGTCGACGGTCATCGGCCAGGGCGTCGGCTACCGCATGAAGAAGGTCCGCGTCATGCCGGGCAAGGCCATCGCGATGCAGATGCACTACCACCGTACGGAGCACTGGGTCGTGCTGCGCGGCACGGCGGAGGTCACGCGCGGCGAGGAAAAGACGATGATCCACGAGCGCGAGTCGGTCTTTATCCCGCAGACGACGAAACACAAGCTCGCCAACCCCGGCCGCATCCCGCTCGAACTCATCGAGATCCAGAACGGCTCGTACATCGGCGAGGATGATATTGTGCGGTTTGAATGAGGAAGAGAAGACAGGAGATTAAGCAAATGTCATACATGGATACCTATAAGGATTGGCTGAGCTGGTGTGATGAGGAGGCGAAGGCGGAGCTTTTGGCGATTGAGGACCCGCAGGAGCTGGAGGACCGCTTTTACACGGAGCTGAAGTTCGGCACGGGCGGGATGCGCGGGGTGATGGGCATGGGCCCGAACCGCATGAACAAGTACATGATCCGCAAGGCGACGAAGGGCTTTGTGGACTACCTGTTTGCGCACTGCACGGAGGCGGAGCGGGCGCGCGGCGTCGTGATTGCCTATGACTCGCGCCACCATTCGCAGGAGTTCGCGCAGGAGGCGGCGAAGGTGCTGACCTCGGCGGGCATCCCCGTGAAGATTTTCACGGAGCTGCAGCCGACGCCGGTGCTGTCGTTTGCCGTGCGCCATCTCGGGGCGATCGCGGGCCTCGTGCTGACGGCGAGCCACAACCCGAAGGAGTACAACGGCTACAAGGTCTACGACCGCCATGGTGACCAGATCGTGCCGCGCATCGCGAATGATTTAGTTCAGTGCGTTAAAGCAGTGCGGGACATCCCGCAGATCGAGGCCGCGGGCAATCCGAGTCTCGTGCAGGAGCTCGGCGAGGAGACCGTCGATGCCTTCGTCGAGGCGGTCTATCAGACGTCGGTCTGTAAGGGGGATATTGCGCCTCTGCGCATCGTCTATACGCCATTGCACGGCGCGGGCAATAAGCCCGTGCGCAAGGTGCTCGCGCGCGCGGGCTTCGCGGATGTCCATGTTGTGCATGAACAGGAGATGCCGGATGGGGATTTCTCGACGGTGAAGTCGCCAAATCCGGAGGAAAAGAGCGCCTTGACGCTCGGCCTGCAGCTCGCGGAGAAGATTGCGGCGGACATCGTCATCGGCACGGACCCGGACAGCGACCGCATCGGCGTCGGTGTGCGGCAGGGGAGTGAGTATGTCCTGTTGACGGGCAATCAACTGGGCGCTCTGCTCGCGGACTTCCTGCTCGAAGCCCACAAGGCGGAGCTGACACCTGCGACGACGGTCCTCAAGACGGTCGTGACGGGCGAACTCGGCGCGGCCATTGCACGTGCCAAGGGTTGCCAGGTCGTCGAGACGCTGACGGGCTTCAAGTACATCGGCGACAAGATCACGGCGTACGAGCAGGACCCGACGCACGAGTTCTTCTTCGGCTACGAGGAGAGCTACGGCTGCCTCGTTGGCACCTACGCGCAGGACAAAGACGCCGTCGGCGCAGCCCTGCTCGTCGCGGAGATGGCCGCCTGCTACAAGAAGCAGGGCCAGACGCTCTGCGACCGCCTGCAGGAGCTCTACGGCGAATACGGCTACTACTACGACGCCCAGGCCTCGTACAAGCTCCAGGGCATCGCGGGCAAGGAGAAGATCGCCTCCATCATGGATACCCTGCGCGGGCAGCAGACCGATTCCAATTTTGATTTCATTCATGAGCCCAACGAAGTACTCGATTTCGCCAAGGGCATCGCCGACCTGCCGACGACGAACATGCTCAAGTACAAGCTCGCCGACGGCTCCTGGATTGCCATCCGCCCCTCCGGCACCGAGCCAAAGCTCAAACTCTACTGCTCACTCGTCGAGAAAGACGAGCGAGCAGCAAAGGCAAAGTTCGCGGCGATGCGGAAGGATTTTGAGCAGATGTTTGATCTGTAAGCGCGAGTCCTTGAGCTCGGTGGGGAGTGTGGCTGTGAGTTGCGGTGAGATTGATGCTAGGCGGTGTGGCATGATCCATGTTATAATGGAATCAGTTTGTGGATGATAGAGTAGATCGATTAGGGGGCGCGCTGATGACGGCAATCAAGCATATCCGAATCCAGAATTTCACAGTCTTTGAGCATACGGATATATCGTTATCCGATGGGGTCAATGTCATCATCGGCAAGAATGGTACGGGCAAGACGCAGTTGCTGAAATTGCTCTATGCTGGCACATTGATGCCGAGCAGGGGACGCGGGATGTTTGCTTCTTGTTTTGGCTTGCGCGATGGTGATGACAATCTGTTGCGGGATAAGTCAAATCTGTACAGCGACATCTGGCTCGATACGGCGGAGGAGAGCCATGAGGTGCTTACGGTAGTGCATTTTAAGACGGACGTACGTTATCGGTTCGGGTGCTCGATGGATCTTTTTGACTCGGAAGTACCGTCGGTTGTCTATATTCCTGTCAAGGATATGCTGACGCATGCCAAGGGCCTGCTGGCGATGTCGGATAAGTATCAGGATTTCCCGTTCGACCAGACTTTGCTGGATATCATCCGCAAGGCGAATCAGTGGAAACTGCGTGCGGTACCGGAATTGGCAATGAAAGTACTGCCGCACTTGGAGCGGGCGATGGATGGCCAGGTCGTCATTGAGAACGAGGAATTCTACATCAAGAAGCACGATGGCCGTCTGGTGAAGTTCTCGGTCGAGGCGGAGGGCATCAAGAAGATTGGCCTGCTCTGGCAGCTGTTGATGAATGAAAGCATCACCAAGGGGAGCCTCTTACTCTGGGATGAGCCGGAGGCCAATCTCAATCCGGATTTCTTTCCCGTGCTGGTGGAATGCCTGCTGGAGCTCTCTCGTCAAGGCGTACAGATCGTCTTGAGTACGCATAATTACCTCTTTGCCAAGTATTTCGATGTGCGAAGAAAGCAGGCCGACGCGGTGATGTATCATTCGCTCTATGCAGATGCATCCGGAGCCGTGATGTGTGAGACAAAGCCGCATTTTGCAGATCTGGAGCACAATGCCATCATGCAGACGTTCGATCGCCTTCTGGATGAGGTCTATCATTTGCAGGTAGGTGAGTGACATGGATCGCGTATTCTGGGATGAAAATAAGTCCTGCACGATTGACTTTTCGGCAGCAGCATGGGCGACGGATCGTATTCATGATGTATTTCATGCGGCAAAACTTTCCATCCTCTGTGATGTTGATTTCGTGGCAGAGACGGAGAAGGAATTGCTTCTGGTGGAATATAAGAATGCCAATCTGCCGAATGCTGCTCATCCTGAGGCATTTCGACCGATGGAAGACAAGCGGCTCAATAATATAGTAATGAAGTACTTCAATAGTCTACAATTCTTGCAGGTCACGAATCGTGGTATGGACAAGCAAAAACGGTATGTGTATGTACTGGAATGCCTGAACGGGGATCGGGTCCTGCGGAAGCGCGTTCGCGAATTACTGACTGCACGTCTTCCGTTCTTGCTCCAGCAGCAAGTGCATATGCCGGAAAAGATGATTGACTCAGTAGAAGTGCTCAGTATTGAAGAATGGAACAAAGCGTATCCGGACTTTCCGCTGCGGCTTCAGGTAGAATAGATGTGTGTGACGTTATATTTATTATAAACACCAAATAATAATATTCGTATTTTTAATAAATTTCGCTGTTCACTCTTTTTCGCATCAGGCGCAGCCGGAGCCACGGCGAGCGCTCATCGAAAGGGCTACTACAGCTGGGCGTAACGCTACGCCCTCTATCCCGTCTGCATTCACATTCGGGAATACTTTTC
>OGGS01001112.1_pt1 | contig 20676 bp, 16 predicted proteins | sample 1571281 | NCBI WGS metagenome assembly OGGS01 (sample SAMEA2582042, study PRJEB24529) | metagenome | biome: Human gut stool | place: China | collected 2011 | reverse complement strand
GCTACGACAAGATGAACCAGCTGCGCCACGTCCGCTTCCTGAAGAACAAGGAAGGCGTCCTGGCCCACATGGCAAAGCATCGCCGTCGTCTGGTGCCCTGCTTCGATGCCGTCAAGACGGCATTCCGCAACAACCTGACCCCCTGCGGCGACATTGCCCACTGGACCGATCCCAAGGGCGGCTACTTCATCAGCCTGTACGTCATGCCCGGCTGTGCCAAACGTGTGGCAAACCTGTGCAAGGAAGCCGGTCTGACCCTGACCGGTGCCGGTTCGGCATACCCCTACCACAAGGACCCGCAGGATTCTCATCTGCGCATTGCGCCCACCTACCCCAGCCTGGACGAGGTGGAGACCGCTTCTGAGCTGCTGTGCGTCTGCGTGCGTCTGGCCGTTGTGGAAAAGCTGCTGGCAGAGCAGGCATAACATTTCTTTGTAAAAACCTCCTCCGTGCGGTCCGCCGGGCCTGCCGGGGGAGGTTTCAATAACGGGTCCCGCAGCAAACGGGACGTTTGGAGGTATTCCTGAAACATATGAAGACAAAAGGCAAAGCATGGCACCTGGTCGTCACAGTGCTTCTGATCCTTGCGTTTGTGTACACGGCGTTTTTCGGCGTGTCGGCAAAGTACGGCGATGTGACCACCACCTACATCAAGGGTGCAAAGGACATCCGGTTCGGTGTGGACATCAAAGGCGGCGTCAACGTCACCTTTGTGCCCTCGGAGGACTACGATGCCACCGAAGAGCAGCTGGAAGCGGCGCAGCTCGTCATCGAGAACCGTCTGGTCGCACTGAATGTGACCGACTACGAGCTGTATGTGGACCCCAGCTCTGACAGCCTGATCCTGGAGTTCCCGTGGCAGTCCGGCGAAACCGACTTCGACCCGGAATCTGCCATTCAGGAGATCGGCACCACGGCCTATCTGACCTTCCGCGAGGGCAGCAGCAAGGATGGCCAGTTGATCCTGGACGGTTCCATGATCGAAAGTGCTGCGGCCCAGTACGGCCCGGTGACCAGCGGCGGTGCTTCGGAGTACTATGTGTCCCTGAAGTTCACCGACGAGGGTGCCAAGGCCTTTGGTGAGGCCACCACCCGTCTGGCTGCTTCCAACGGTACCATCAGCATCTGGCTGGATGACGAGAATGTGAGCACGGCCACCGTCAACGCGGCCATCACCGATGGCGAGGCCATCATCACCAGTTCGGCTTCCAACCCCTTCACGCAGGATGCCGTGGTCAAGATGGCCCGCCAGATCAACTCCGGCGCACTGCCCTTTGCCCTCAAGGTGGACAGCTACTCCACCGTCAGCCCCAGCCTGGGCGAGAACAGCCTGAGTGCCATGGTGCTGGCCGGTGTCATTGCCTTTGCACTGATCGTGGTGTTCATGACGGTGCTGTACCGTCTGCCGGGCTTTCTGGCCTGCATTGCACTGGCCGGTCAGGTGGCCGCTACGCTGGCCTTTGTTTCCGGCTACTTCTCGGTGTTTGAGAGCTTTACCCTGACGCTGCCCGGCATCGCCGGTATCATTCTGGCCATTGGCATGGGCGTGGACGCCAACGTCATTACGGCCGAGCGCATCAAGGAAGAGCTGAAGAATGGCAAGTCCCTGGACGGCGCACTGAAGAGCGGCTTTGCCCGCGGCCTGACCCCCATCATCGACGGAAACGTGACCATCGTCATCGTGGCCATCGTGCTGATGGGTGCCTTCGGCCCCTCGGACGGCCTGTTTGCCAAGGCACTGCACTTTGTGTTCTTTGCCTTTGGCCCCTCCACCGCCGGTACCATTTACGCTTTTGGCTATACGCTGCTGACCGGTGTGCTGCTCAACTTCGTGTTTGGCGTGTTTGCCACCCGCGTCATGATCCGCGGTGCGGCCTCCATCAAGGCTCTGCGCAACCCCTGGTTGTACGGTGCTGCCAAGCTGGGCAAGGATGAGACCGAGAAAAAGCAGATCAATTTTGTGGGTCTGCGCAAAAAGTTCCTGGTCTTTTCCTCCTGCCTGATGGCAGCCATCGTGCTGTGTGCTGTGGTGTTCGGTGTCCATCTGGACACCGAGTTCACCGGCGGTGCCATGATCACCCTGAGCTACGACGGCAGCTTTGAGATGGCACAGGTGCAGCAGACCGCCTCCAATGCACTGGAGAACACCGGCCTGACCCTGCAGACCGGCGAGAACGTGGCCACCGGTGACCAGACCCTGAAGATCTCCATGCCCGGCACCGAGACCGTGACCACCGATCAGGTGGAGGCTCTGCTGGACTCTTTGAACGAGACTTACCCGGACAACAACTTTGCGCAGCTGTCCCTGAGCAATGTCAGCGCTGCCATGGGCACCAAGTTCCTGCAGAAGAGCCTGGTAGCCGTGGTGTTTGCGCTGGTGCTCATCCTGCTGTACATTGCCCTGCGCTTCAAGAACATCGGCGGCCTGACCGGCGGCATGATGGCTGTGCTGGCACTGGTGAACGACCTGATGGTGGTGCTTGGCACCTTTGTGCTGCTGCGCACTCCGCTGGACGGCAACTTCATCGCGGCCATGCTGACCATTCTGGGTTACTCCATCAACGATACCGTCGTGGTGTACGACCGCATCCGCGAGAACCGCGCCCTGATGGGCAAGAAGGCCAGCTTTGAAGAGCTGGTCAACCGTTCGGTCAACCAGTCTGCCCGCCGTACCCTCATCACCACCATCACCACCGTGATGGCACTGGGTGTGCTGTGCATCGTGGCAAAGCTCTACGGTCTGGACAGCATCTTTACCTTTGCCTTCCCGCTGATGATGGGCATGATCAGCGGCGTGTACACTTCGCTGTGCGTCTCCACCTCGGCATGGATGCTGTGGAGCGAGCGCAGCCCCAAGTCCGGCAAAAAGGCCTGACGCAAAATTCCCGCAGAGGTTCAGGAGGAACAGAACATGAAATGTCCCTATTGCGGTGCTGAGGAATCCAAGGTGATCGACTCGCGCCCTACCGAAGACAGTGAGCGCATCCGCCGCCGCCGGGAATGTCTGAGCTGCCATATGCGGTTCACGACCTACGAGGTGGTGGAAACAGTCCCGCTCGTGGTCATCAAAAAGGACAACTCCCGAGAGCCGTTTGACCGGCAGAAGCTGCTGAATGCCATGCTGCGGGCCTGCGCCAAGCGCCCCGTGAGCTACGAGGCCATTGAGCGCGCGGTCACCAGCATCGAGCAGACCCTGCTCAGTTCCTACGACCGCGAGATCCCCAGCGTGCGCATCGGGGAGCTGACCATGCAGGAACTGAAAAAGATCGATGAGGTGGCCTATGTCCGCTTTGCCTCGGTCTACCGGCAGTTTGCCGACGTGGAGAGCTTTTTCAATGAACTGAAAAAGCTCATGGGCGACCGGAAGGACGCACAGTAACCCGTAATTTGCAAAGCACCGCTTTCTCTGTACAGCAGCAGGGAAGCGGTGCTTTTTGTGTTTACACAAACCGCCGGGCCAGCCATTGCAGTGTTTCCACCCGTACCTGTGCCCGGCGCAGCTCCCCAAAGGCTTCTTCGGGGGCGTTCTGCTCCAGGTGCCCGTCGGCGGTGCGCAGGGCTGCTTCCAGCTCGGTAAAATCCTCCGTGCGCAGCAGATGGTTCATCTTTTCCCGCATCCGGTCACACCGGTCGGCCCCGCGGGCCAGTGCCTGCCGGGCCGAGGGCAGATCGCTGGTGCGGATGGCCTCAATGGCACAGTCCAGGTCGGTGGAAATGTCATCGGCAAAGCGCTGTACCTGAAAGCTGCTGTAAAAGGCAGTGGCCAGCAAAGCGGCCACGATGGCAAAGCAGGCATAGATTCGTTTCATTTCCGGCCCTCATGCGCCGTAGCGCGGCGCTCCTTTTTCAAAAGAAAATAGTCCTCGGTCTCATTGCCGACAAGAAGCAGGATTTCCTGCGGCAGCAGGGTATTGGCCTGTGCCGTGCGTTCCAGCCAGGCACGGTCTTTGCCGCACCAGTGCAGGTTGTCCTCGAGCACCTGCCCATCCAGCACAAAGGGGATGGTTGCGTGACAGTGCTCTACCCGCAGCTGCAGGTCAGCCAGCCGCGCAGGTTCCTTTTCCGGCCGCAATGCCACCGAAAGAGTCCCGTTCGTCTCAATGACCGCGTAGGACACATCCCGCGGATCAAAGACGTCCTTGCCGCGCAGCGCTTCCATCAGGTCGGCCACCGTCAGGCGCAGGGTGCGCAGAGCGTTCTGGTCGATCTCTCCGTTCAGAATCACGGTTTTGGGCCGCCCGGACAACAGATTGAAAAACTTCTGGCTGCGGAAGCTCAGCGCGGAGCCCAGCAGCTCCAGCGCAGCAATGAGAAACAGTGGGATCAGGCTGGCCGTCACCGGAACATCCTCCGATTCAATGGAGATGGACGCCAGATTGGAGATCAGGATGGTGGACACCAGCTCTTCGGGCTGCAGTTCCCCCAGCTGACGCTTGCCCATCAGCCGCATGGCAAACAGCACGCACAGGTAGATCAAAATCGTGCGGAAGATCAACAACTTCATCGTGGAAACCTCCTGTCGGCACCCGCCGGTATGGAACCGGCTCCGGGCGGGCATACTGCTGTGCAAAGGAGTGGATGTTGTGTGCAGCAGTTGTCGTTGCATCTGGCCGAAAATCTGGCAGAGCTGGACGCCCGGTTCGGTGCCTCTGCGGATTATTATGCCAAGGAAATCATGATTTATCATTGCCGGGGCTGCATTGTGCTGTTTGACGGCATGGCCAGTCTGGATTCACTGTGGGAGCTGCTGTTGGACGCGGCCAGTCGGCAGGCGCTGCAGCAGCCCTGCCCATGCACCGGGCAGGAAGTGTATGAGCACATCCTGCATGGTTCCGCTTCCCCGGCCGAAAGCACCCCAGTGGAGGATCTGCCGGATCTTGTCAAGCGGTTAACGGCAGGCATGGCAGTGCTGCTATTGGATGGCTGCGCGAAAGGCATTGCTTTTTCGGTGCAGGCCCTCAAGTACCGCTCGGTGGACGAGCCGGAAGGAGAGGGCAACCTGCGCGGCTCGCGGGAGGGTTTTGCCGACCTGCTGCGGGTGAATCTGAGCCTGCTGCGCCGTCTGGTCCGCACCGATGATCTGGTGTTGGAGGTGGCGCAGGCCGACACCGCCGCAGGGACAGAGTACGCTATTTGCTACTGCAGGGGCAGGGCAGACCCTGCCATGGTGCGCCGGGTACGGCAGACCCTTGCCGCTGCAAAGCCGGAGCTGCTGCTGGACAGCAGCTATTTTGTACCGTGGCTTCTGCCCAGCCGGGCACGGCTGTTCACTCCGGTCAGCTACACCCAGCGCCCGGCGGCGGCTTCGGCCAAACTATGTGAGGGCCGCATTGTAGTGCTGGTCAATGGCAGCCCGTCGGCCATGGTGCTGCCGGCACTTTTCTGCGAAAACTTTGAATGCTTGGACGACTACGCGTCCACTGCCGTGTTCGCCTCCTTCTTGCGGGTGCTGAACTATGCTTCCTTTTACCTCACGGTCTTTCTGCCGGGGGCGTTCGTTTGTCTGGCGGTCTATCTGCCAGAGCTGATCCCGCCCCAATTGCTGTATAAGATCGAAGCCGCCGAAAAGGCTACGCCGCTGCCCTTGTTTGCAGAAATGCTGCTGGTCATCCTGCTGCTGGAAGTTATCCGGGAGGCCGGGCTGCGGATGCCGCAGTCGCTGGGGCATTCGGTCAGTCTGGTGGCCGCCCTCATTCTGGGCGATGCCGCCATTGCCACCGGCCTGATGAGCACCCCGGTCATCTTTGTGGCCAGCATTACGTCCATTGCGGTGTTCGTCACGCCCGCTTTGTACGAACCGGCCACCCTGCTGCGCATCGGCGTAGTGGTGGCTACGGGGCTTGCCGGGCCGGTGGGACTGGCCGGGGCTTTTTTTGTGCTGCTGCTCAGCCTGTCCGGCACCGGGATGCTGGGGGTGCCGTATCTTGCACAGCATCCGTTCCCGCAAAGCCCGCTGGCCGAGGACGGCGTCATCCGGCGCAACTATCGGCACCTGTCCCGCAAGGGGTTCAACATCTGGCAGAAACGGAGGCCCCGCGCATGAATAAAACGCAGGACAAATTTTCATTGCCGGCAGTGACCCTCAGCATCTTTGCCGCGGCGGCGGCAGAGCGTCTGCCGGTATGCAGTTCGTCCCGGGCACTCCTCTGGCAGGAGGTGCTGGCTGCAGTACTGCTGATGATACTTTCTGCTTTGGTCAGTCGGTTCTGGCAGTCCGGCCCGCCAAAGCCTGCCGCCTGGGCAGCTGCATTTTGCCTGCAGGTCTGGCTGGCGGTGGAACTGGCCGGAACATTCTGGAAGGCTCTGCAAGTCTGCCGGGAAGAGTTTTCTTCGCTGGCATTGCTGGGTTTTTTGCCGCTGCTGCTCTGGGTGGGCTGGCAGATGCCTGCCCGCGCATGGGGTGCCCCGGCGCAGGTGTTGTGGTGGTTTGTGGCGGTGGGAAGCGCGGTGTGTCTGATGGGGCTGTCCCGGCAGATGCACTGGGCCGGGCTGTTTGCGCAGGCTGCGCCGCAGAGCACGGCATTCACCGTTCCGGTCTATGCGGAATACTTTGCGGTACCGCTGCTCTGCGGCCGGGAGGAGCGGCGTGGTGTCTGCCTGCCCATTCTCACAGCCCTTGTACAAACGGCGGCAACGCTTGGCATGGCACTGGTGTTCGGTCGGACATACCCGGCGCGGGAATTGCTGCGTGCATGGAGCACCGGGACATTTTCCCGGCTGGACGCGGCGCTGCTGCTGGTCTGGCTGACCTGCGCGATTTTTCGCATCGGGGTGCTGTGCACGGCCGTCCGGATGCTGGGGCAGGAGTACGCCATACAAAAGCGAAAGGAAGTGCGGCAATGAAGCAGCGGTGGGCCCGAATTCTGCTTTATGCGGTGCTTGTCGGTTGGTGCCTGCTGTTCCTGCGCTGTGAGACCACTGAAAAAAGTATGATACGGGTGGTTTATCTGGAACAGAAGGAACAGACCTGGTCGGTGGGGCTTTTGTATCAGTCACCGGAAGCGGCAGCCGACGCAGCCGATGCCTCAGCCGCACTGCGCATCGCCGATGGCCGAGGGCAGACATTGGAAACAGCCCTTGCCGCTGCCGAAGAAACTTTGCCGCAGACGGCAGATTATCGTCTGTGCGATTATGTACTGTTCCCGGAGCAGACGGAGGATGCCGTGCTGGCAGCTTATGAGAATCTGGTGCTGGAACGCGGCTGCGGGCGCACAGCGGCCCGACTTTCCTGCACGGAATTTGATCTGGAAATACTCTTGCAGGCATGTGAAAAAACAGAGGAATTGCCCGACAAACTGCTGGACAAACTCAAAGCGGGATCGGCGGCAATGCCCCGGCTGTATGCACACGAGGAAAGCATGCTGCTTCCTGTGCTTTGCTTGCCCGAAGCACAGGAAGGGAAAGTGATGGTTTCTGGCAGCGAGGCCTTCCGCACCGGGAGCGGTGCGGTGCAGCGCCTGACAGAAAACGAGACAGAGGCGTTTCTTCTGCTGACGGGCACACCGGGCAAACGAACCTTCTGGCTGCAAGGAAAGCGTGTAGCCATCCGGCGGTGCACCGTCTCAGTTGCTCTCCGGAAGCAGACGGCCACTCTGCGTCTGGACTGCCAGACGGCCTACGGCACGCCGCAGCCGGATGCAGCACAGTGTCAACAGTTGGAAGAGCTTTGCCTTGGGGTGGTACGTTCCTGCTGGCAGCAGGGGACAGACCTGCTGCATCTGCGGGAGCACAGTCTGCTGCGCACAGGCTCTCCCGACGGGTTTGACCCAACAAAAAACGCCTGCCCGCAGCTGCAGGCAGACGTTGTATTTCTGGGTGCTTGAAAAATCAGGATGCCGTGGGGAAGGTGACCGTGATGGTCGTGCCGACGTCCACCTGACTTTCCAACTTGATGCGGGCCCCGTGGATGAGGGCAATGTGCTTGACGATGGCCAGCCCCAGACCTGTGCCGCCAGTGGCCTTGCTGCGGCTCTTGTCCACCCGGTAGAAGCGCTCGAACACACTGCTCTGTGACTCGCGCGGGATGCCGATGCCGTTGTCGGTCACGGTCAGGCTGCAATGGCCGTCCCGGGTGCAGGCTGTCACGATCTGCACCTTGCCGCCGGGGCGGTTGTAGCGGATGGCGTTGTCACACAGGTTCTGGCACAATTCATCCAACAGATTGCGGTTGCCCCGCACCGGTGCGCTCTCGCCCAGATAGGTCAGGGTGATGTAGGCGTGGCGGGCGTTCAGCTTCTGACGCTCCACACACTCCTTGACCACGTCCAGCAGGTCCACGACCTCCATTTCCGGCATGGAGGAGGTCTCGGAGGCGTTGTCCAGGCTGGACAGCTGCAGGATATCGTTCACCAGCTGGATCATCCGGCTGGCTTCGCCATGGATCTTCTGGGCAAAACCGGGCACGTCCTCCGGCTTGGCGATGCCGGTCTCGATCAGTTCCGCATACCCGGAAATGCTGGTCAGCGGGGTCTTGAGCTCGTGGCTCACATTGGCGGTGAAATCCTGCCGCATCTTCTCGTTGTTTTCCCGCAGGATGCGGTCGGCATGGATGCTCTCAGCAAAGGGGATCAGTTCCTTGTACGGGACCTTATCCTGAATGTGGTCCAGATCCTCGGTCATGCTCAGCACCGGCTGCACAAGGGCGCGGGTAAGCAGAGTGGACAGGATCGCGGCAGCCAGCATCAGGGCAACGCAGCTCAGCACGATGGCCGGCAGGGCTCCGTCGTAGACCGACCACACCGTTTCGGCGTCCTGCGCCACGCGCAGGATGTTGCCGCCGGGCAGCTGCACGGCATAATAATAGGTCTCATATCCCATGGTCTGGGAATCACGGATGTCCTTGCCGATGATGCCCCGCAGCGCCTGCACGATCTCCGGACGGGTAAGATGGTTCTCCATGGGCTGATCGGTGGCAGACTCAAAGATCACGTCGCCGTCCGGGGAGATCAGCGTAATGCGCAGGTCGCCGGTCACAAAGAAAGAAAGCTGCTGCGGCTCGCTGGTCAGGTCATACCCGGCACGGATGAGATCGCTCTCTTTTTCCAGGTCATCCCAGGCCTGGGCGATAAAAGCCCGGTGAAAGACAAAGATGCACAGTGCTGCGGTGAACAGCAGCCCCAGAAAGCCCATGAGGAACAGCCGGTAGCTGATTTTTTCTTCCATGCTGTGCGGCTTCATTCGTCTCCAGCCTCCTCGTCATCGGCCAGCTTGTAGCCCACCTTGCGGATGGTGCAGATGTAGCGTCCGGCATCGCCCAGCTTTTTGCGCAGGGTGCGAATGTGCATGTCCACGGTGCGGCTTTCCACCGAAATGTCGGTGCCCCACACCACCTGCAAAATCGTCTCGCGGGTCACCACAAGGTTGGTGTTCTCCAGCAGAAGGCGCAGCAGGCTGTATTCTTTGTAGGTCAGTTCGACAGGCTGGTTGTTCACCGTCACGCTGTGACGTGCATTGTCCAGCAGGATCTCATGGAAGCTGAGCACATTGGGCCGTGTCTCCGGAGCCGCCCGGCGCAGAGAAGCCCGCACCCGGCTGAGGAACTCCATGATGCCGAACGGCTTGGAAATGTAGTCGTCGGCACCGCAGTCCAGCCCGCGCACGGTGTCCAGCTCGCTGGATTTGGCCGTGACCATGATGATGAGCAGCCGGTGCAGGGAAGGGGTGTTGCGCAGCTTTTTCAGGATGGAGAACCCATCCTCGCCGGGCAGCATCACGTCCAGGATCACAAGCTCCGGGGCTTCGGTGCGCATGGCCTGCCAGAACGGTTCGGAACTGGCAAAGCTGGCCACTTCATAACCGTTGGACTGCAGGGCATACTGCTCCAGCTCACGGATGGCGTCATCATCTTCTACGATATAGATCATTTGTCAAATTCCTCCGCAGATTGATTGTCCGGGAAGAGATACCGCTCCCGGTATTTGTCCAGTCGACGATGAAATTCTTCGCTCTCCTTGGTATCTTTGCCATGACGCAGATCGTTGAGGTAAGCGTGGGTGTCAAAACTGTCCTGTGCTACCTCGATCTGAGCGACAGCCACGTTGCTGCAGTGGTCGCACACACGCTCGTAGTTGGTCAGCAGATCGTCCAGCACAAAGCCGTACTCAATGGAGCAGCTGCCGGTCTGCAGGCGGGCGATGTGGTGTGCCTTGATGGCACGCACCAGCTCGTTGACCACAGCTTCCAGCGGCTCTACCTTGCTGGCCAGGTGCAGGTCTCCCTTGCGGAAGGCGTCGGTGGTGCGGCTCAGGATATCCTGCACGGCATCTTCTAGCACCTGCAGCTCCTCTTGTGCGTCCTTGGAAAATTCAATGTTCTTCTGGTGCATTTCCTCCGCGGATTCCAGCAGGTTGACCGAGTGGTCACTGATGCGCTCGAAATCGCTGATGGTGTGCAGCAAGGTATTCACGCTCTGGCTGTCGGCGTGGCTCAGCTCGCGGCCGGACAGCTTGACAAGGTAGGTGCCCAGAGCGTCCTCATAACGGTCCACGGTGCTTTCCTCGTCACGCACCTTCTGGGCCAGCTCGTCGTTCCACTGGTGGGTCAGGCTCATGGCCTGCACCACGCCCACGCGGGCCAGCTCTGCCATGTCGGCGGTGGCGCTGCGGGCGCGCTCCACGGCCACAGCCGGGGTGTTCAGCAGACGCTCATCCAGCAGGGCAAAGCTCTCTTTTTCCGGGGAGTCCGGAATGGTGAGGATGGCCAGCTTTTCCAACCCGTTGGCAAAAGGCAGCAGGATGAGGGTGGCCAGGATGTTGAAGGCGGAGTGCACCACGGCGATGCCCCAGGCTTCAATGGTGGAATCCACAAAGGCAAAATGGCACACGGCGTTCAGACCATAGAAACCAAACAGGAAGATGGTCACGCCGATGATGTTGAAGTACAGGTGCACCATGGCAGCCCGGCGGGCATTCTTGGTGGCACCCACCGAGGAGATCAGCGCCGTGACACAGGTGCCGATGTTCTGGCCCATGATGATTGGGATGGCACTGCCGTAGGTGATCACGCCGGTGGCGCTCAGTGCCTGCAGAATGCCCACACTGGCGCTGGAACTCTGGATGATGCCGGTGACCAGTGCGCCCACCAGCACACCAAGGATGGGGTTGGAGAAGCGGACGAACAGGCTGGTGAACCACTCTTCGCCCTGCAGCGGCAGCACTGCGTTGGACATGGTGGTCATACCGGTCATCAGCACGGCAAAGCCGATGAGGATGGTGCCCACACCTTTTTTCTTCTCACTCTTACACATATACAGCAAAATGCCGATAAATGCAAGCAAAGGACTGAAAGAAGTGGGTTTGAGCATCTTGATCAGCACACTGTCACCCTGCAGACCCGAAAGACTCAGGATCCAGCTGGTGACGGTGGTGCCCACGTTGCTGCCCATGATCACGCCGATGGCCTGATGCAGCTCCATGATGCCGCTGTTGACAAAACCGACCACCATGACGGTGGTGGCGCTGGAGCTCTGGATGATGGCCGTTACGCACAGACCCAGAAAGAAACCTTTGAGCGGGCTGTCGGTCAGCTTGCTCAGGATCTTCTGCAGCTGGCCGCCGGCCTGCTTTTCCAGCGCCTTGCCCATGATGTCCATGCCGAACAGGAACAGGGCCAGGCCGCCCAGAAGCGAAAAGACATTGAAAATAGTCATAAGGATTTTCCTCACTTTGATTTGACGTGTTTTCTTCCGAGTTTCAGTATAGTGGATGCATTGTAAAATCCGAAACCGAGCAAATGTAAAATCCATGTAAATGTAAAATCTTTTTGCATGAAGCCCGGACAGACCTCTTCGCAGCAGCGTGCCTTGGCCCGCAGGATAGAAAAAGATGGGAACAGGCGTTGTAATCGTCCGGATTTTTTACTATAATAAAAAGAAGAAGGATGCCGGCGTACAGCCGGGCACAAGAACACAGGAGGAACAAGGATGGGTACGTTCAACGTCTCGCTCAAAACGCTGACCGAGCGCGTCAGCCTGGAGGTGGTCTATACCCCCAAAGAACTGGACCAGATCAATGTTGAGATCGCAGAGGTCAACCGTCCGGGTCTGTTTCTGGCCGGATACTATGACTATTTTGATAAACTCCGTCTGCAGATCATGGGTCTGGCAGAGATGAATTTTCTGTCCGGGCTCTCGGCCGAAAAGCGCTACGAGGCGCTGGAACAGCTGTTCCGCCAGCAGCCGCCGGCCGTTATCGTGGGCCGCAGCGAAGAGTTGGAACCGTTCCCGGAAATGCTGGAGCTGGCCAAAAAGCACAGCGTGGCGCTGCTGCGCTCCAACGAGACGACCTGCACCCTGATGGGCAGCCTGATCAGCGTGCTGAACCTGGAGCTGGCTCCCCGCATCACCCGGCACGGCGTGCTGGTGGAGGTGTACGGCGAGGGCATCCTGATCCTGGGCGACAGCGGCATCGGCAAGAGCGAGCTGGCCATTGAGCTGGTCAAGCGCGGGCACCGTCTGGTGGCCGACGATGCGGTAGAGCTGCGCAAGGTGTCCAACCGGCAGATCATGGGCACCGCTCCGGAGAATATCCGCCACTTCATTGAGCTGCGCGGCATTGGCATCGTCAATGTGGCCCGGGTGTTCGGTGTGGGTGCGGTCAAGCTGAGCGAGAGCCTGGACCTGGTGGTCCAGCTGGAAGCCTGGGACCCCACCAAGAATTACCAGCGTACGGGTCTGGAAAACGAATATTACGACATTCTGGGCGTCAGCATTCCCAGCACCAGCATTCCGGTCTCGCCCGGACGCAACCTTGCTGTGGTGCTGGAAACCGCGGCCATCAACAACCGCCAGAAAAAGATGGGTTACAATGCGGCCAAGGAGCTGCTGATCCGTCTGGGTCTGGACGATAAACTGGACTAAAGGAGCACGCACCATGGAACAACTCAAGCAGCAGCTGCAGGCGGCTGGAATCCTTTATAAAGAAAACGAGCCGCTCTCGGCACACTGCACTTTCCGCATTGGCGGCCCGGCCGACCTGTTTGTGATGCCGCGGGATGAAGATCAGCTTTGTCAGACCGTTCAGTTCTGCAAACAGGCGGAGATCCGCTATTACCTGCTGGGCAATGGCAGCAACATCCTGTTTGCAGACGAGGGCTTTCAAGGAGCAGTCATTGATGTTTCTGCCGAAGCAGCGGGAATGGGACTGTCGATTTATCAGAATGCCGACGGCGATTATATTTCGGCACCGGCAGGTCTGAAACTTTCCGAGCTGTGCAAATTTGCCCTCCAGCACGGCTACACCGGGCTGGAATTTGCCTATGGCATCCCCGGCACGGTGGGCGGTGCCGTCTACATGAACGCCGGTGCTTACGGCGGCGAAATGAAGGATGTGCTGGAAGCCGTCAGCTATCTCACCGCCGACGGCCGCTGGGTGGACAGTGAAGCGTCCGAGCTGGATTTTTCCTACCGGCACAGCGCGTTTGAAGAGAATGGTGCCTGCATCCTTGGCGCAGTGTTCCACCTGGAAAAAGGCGACCCGGATACCATCAAGGCCCGGATGAACGAGCTGATGCAGAAGCGCATCGACAAGCAGCCGCTGGACAAGCCCAGCGCCGGCAGCACCTTTAAGCGCCCGGCGGGCGCTTTTGCGGCGGCCCTCATCGACCAGTGCGGCCTGCGGGGTTACCGCCATGGCGGTGCCGCCGTAAGCGACAAGCACTGCGGTTTTGTGGTGAACCTGGGCGGTGCCACCTGTGCCGATGTGCTGGCACTGTGTGACGAGGTGCGCGCCATTGTAAAGGAAAAGACCGGCTACGATCTGGAAAAAGAGATCCGGGTCGTGAAATAAGATAGATTCAAAAAGGAGCGGGATCGGATCCATGGAACTGTTGATCGTCAGCGGACTTTCCGGTGCAGGAAAGTCGGTTGCTATGAATGCGCTGGAAGATATCGGTTATTTCTGCATTGACAACATCCCGGCGGCACTTCTGCCCAGCATCACGGCCTTTTCCAAGGCGGGCGATAACCAGCTGGAACGGGTGGCGCTGTGTATGGATGTGCGCGGCTGCCGCACGCGGGAAGAGATCGAACAGGCGCTGCAGCAGCTGGATGAGCAGAAAAAACCCTACAAGATCCTGTTCCTGGATGCGCCGGACGAGGTGCTCATGCGCCGCTACAGCGAGACCCGCCGCCGTCACCCCATCAGCATTTCCGAGGGGCTTTCCACCCGGGATGCCTTCCTGAAGGAACGTCAGATCCTGGAGCCGCTGCGGTCGCGGGCCAATTACACCATCAACACGGCATTGCTCTCGACTGCACAGAACAAGGAACGTATCTGCGACCTTTTCCTGAAAAATGGCGGTGCAAAAAGCGCCATGCGGCTTACCATCATGTCCTTCGGGTTCAAGTTTGGTCTGCCGCCGGAGGCGGATCTGGTACTGGATGTACGCTGCCTGCCGAACCCCTTCTATGTGCCGGAGCTCAAACACAAGACCGGCCTGGATCAGGAAGTGGTGGACTTCGTCATGAACCATCCGGAGGCAAAGCAGCTGCTGGACCGGTATGAGCAGTTTTTGCAGGTGGCACTGCCGCTCTATGTCAAAGAAGGCAAGAGCCAGCTGACCATCGCGGTGGGCTGCACCGGCGGCAAGCACCGCTCCATTACTTTTGCGCGCAAGATCGCGGAGTACTGCACATCCCTCGGCTACGAGCCGGGTGTCCAGCACCGCGATGCCATGCGCTGACCAGAATTGAGGAACCACTATGAGCTTTGCATCCCGTGCACGGGAGGAGATCGCACAACGCAGCCTGCAGAAGGACTGCTGCGTGCGTGCGGCAGCGTATGGCTTTGCCTGCTTTGCCAAATATTTTGATAAAGGGGGGCTGGTGCTCCAGACCGAGCAGCCCCACACAGTGCAGCTGGCCCGGGAACTTTTTGCCCGCTGCGGTGTGCAGGGGGACGTTCTGGAAAAGCAGCGCCCCAGCGGCGTACTGTATGAGTTCAACATCCGGGAGCCGGAACAGGTGGCGCGGATGCATGAACTGTTCGGCACCACCGGCAGCGAGACGAGCCTGCAGATCGACCCCGCCCTGATCCGCTGTCAGACCTGCGTCAGTGCATACATTGGCGCAGCTTTTTTGTGCAGCGGCACCGTCACAGACCCGCAGAAGGAGTACAATCTGGAGTTCCTGACCGCGCGCACCAATCTGGCCCGGGACTTTGAAGCCCTGCTGGCTGAGCATGAATTTGCCCCGCACCGCACCCGCCGCAACGGCGTGAACCTGGTCTACGTCAAGAACAGCGCCAATCTGGAACGACTGCTCCGCTTTATGGGGGCAGCCGGTGCGGCAGAGGAGATCCATGCACAGAAAGCCTTCAAGCAGGTGCGCAACCAGACCAACCGACAGACCAACTGCGACACGGCCAACCTTGGCAAAACGGCCCGGGCCAACGCCCAGACCCTCAGGGCCATCCGGTATCTGCAGGAAAACGATGCATTGGAAACACTGCCGGAGGTGCTGCAGCAGGCGGCAGCAGTACGGCTGCAATACCCCGACTTATCGCTTACCGCGTTGTGCGGCTGCTTTGACCCGGCGGTGAGCAAATCCGGCCTTTCGCACCGGATGAAAAAACTGGAAGCGTTGGCAGACGCCCTGCGGCAGCGCATGGAAAAAGGACAGGAGGCAGAGCCTTGAGCGAAATCAGCGAAAACAACCACTTGGGCAGAGACTTTGTCCACCTGCACATCCATACGGAATACAGTCTGCTGGACGGTGCCTGCCGCATCGACCAGCTGATGGACCGCGTCAAGGAATGCGGCCAGACCGCCATTGCCTGCACCGACCACGGCGTCATGTACGGCTGTGTGCAGTTCTATAAGGCAGCCAAAAAGGCAGGCATCAAGCCCATCATCGGCTGTGAAGTCTATGTGGCTACCCGCACCCGTTTTGACAAGGTGAACAAGATCGACGGCAACAACCATCTGATCCTGCTGTGCAAGAATGAGACCGGCTACAAAAACCTGATCAAGATGGTCTCGGCAGCGTTCGTGGAGGGCTTTTATTCCAAGCCCCGCGTGGACAAGCAGCTGTTGGAACAGTATCACGAGGGCCTGATCTGCCTGTCGGCCTGTCTGGCCGGTGAGGTGCCGCAGGCCATTCTGGCCGGGGACTACGAGCGGGCCAAGGCCACGGCCTTGTGGTATCGGGATTTGTTCGGAGAAGGCAATTATTACATCGAATTGCAGGACCATGGGCTGGAAGAGGACAACATCGTTCTGCCGCAGCTCATCAAGCTGGCGCGGGAAACCGGCATCCCCATGGCGGCCACCAATGACTCCCACTATCTGCGCAAGGAAGATGCCAAGATGCAGGCCATCCTGCTGTGCATCCAGACCGGCAAGACCATTCAGGATGCCGACCGCATGGAGTTCCGGACCGACGAATTTTACGTCAAGACTACAGATGAAATGTATGACCTGTTCTCCATGGTGCCGGAAGCCTGCGAAAACACGGCGAAAATTGCAGAACAGTGCAACTTTGACTTTGAGTTTGGCCACACCAAGATTCCTTATTATAAAGCCCCGGACGGCATGGATAATCAGGCATTCTTTGAAAAGCTCTGCTGGGAGGGTCTTGAACGCCGGTACGGGCCCAATGTCCCGCAGGCCAACAAGGACCGCCTGAGCTATGAGATCGGCGTGGTCAAAACCATGGGCTACACCAACTACTACCTTATCGTCTGGGACTACATCAATTACGCCAAAAGTCAGGGCATCCCGGTGGGCCCGGGCCGTGGTTCCGGTGCGGGCAGCATTGCGGCCTACAGCGTAGGCATCACGGATATCGACCCCATCCGGTACAATTTGATCTTCGAGCGCTTCCTGAACCCGGAGCGCGTCAGCATGCCCGATTTTGACGTGGACTTCTGCTACGAGCGTCGGCAGGAGGTCATTGATTACGTCAATCGGAAATACGGGGCCGATCATGTGGCGCAGATCGTTACCTTCGGTACCATGGCCGCCCGCAACGCCATCCGCGATGTGGGCCGTGTGATGGGTATCCCGTATCAGCAGGTGGACGTGGTGGCAAAACTGGTGCCCATGGAGCTCAAGATGACCCTGAAACGGGCACTGGAAGTTTCCACCGAGCTGAAAAAGCTCTATGACACCGACCCGCAGGTCACCGAGCTCATCGACACCGCTTTGAAGGTAGAGGGCATGCCGCGGCATGCGTCCACCCATGCGGCGGGCGTGGTCATCACGCCGGAACCTACCGACTACTATCTGCCGCTGGCCACCAACGACGGCCTGCCGGTGACCCAGTTCAACATGACCGAGATCGAGGAACTGGGCCTGCTGAAGATGGACTTTCTGGGTCTGCGGAACCTGACGGTGCTGGACGACGCAGTGAAAATGGTCCAGAAGGACCACCCGGATTTCCGCCTGGCGGACATTCCCATGGACGACAAGGCCACCTTCGATATGCTGACCCAGGGCAAAACCGGCGGCGTGTTCCAGATGGAGTCCTCCGGCATGACCGGCGTTTGCCTGGGCCTGAAGCCCCAGAACATCGAGGACATCACCGCCATTGTCGCGCTCTACCGCCCCGGCCCCATGGATTCTATCCCGACCTATCTGCGCAACCGCAGGGAGCCGGATAAAGTTACCTATAAAACACCCCAGCTGGCCCATATCCTGGATGTTACCAACGGCTGTATCGTTTATCAGGAACAGGTCATGCAGATCTGCCGCGAGCTGGCAGGCTTCAGCTTTGGCCAGGCTGATAACGTGCGCCGTGCCATGAGCAAAAAGAAGCATAAAGTCATGGAAGCCGAGCGAGAGCACTTTGTGCATGGCTGTACTGAGCCGGGCAAAGAGTGCGCCGGGTGTGTGAAGAACGGGATCCCGGAAGCCGTGGCCAATGAGATCTATGACGATATGGTCAGTTTTGCTTCTTATGCGTTCAACAAATCTCATGCGGCCTGCTATGCCTATGTGGCATTCCAGACAGCCTATCTCAAGTGCCATTACCCGCGCGAGTTCATGGCTGCGTTGTTGACCAGCGTACTGGACAGCACCGCCAAGGTGATTGAATATTCGTCCGAATGCCAGCGCCTTGGCATCAAGGTTTTGCCGCCGGATATCAATGTATCCCGCGGCGGCTTTACGGTGGACGGGCAGAGCATCCGCTTTGGCCTGAACGCCGTCAAAAGCGTTGGCCGCGATTTGATTGAAGCGGTCATCAAAGAGCGCGAAAGCCGCCCATTCCGCAGCCTGTACGATTTCTGCAAGCGGATGCGCAGCAACATGCTTAACCGCCGTGCGCTGGAAAACCTGATCAAAGCCGGTGCCTTTGATACCCTGGAACCCAGCCGCCACGGCATGATGGAAAGCGTGGAAACGGTACTGCGCATTGTTGAAAACGATGCCCGCCAGAATCTGGATGGCCAGCTGGATTTGTTCAGCGCCATGGCCGGTGCCGAGGAAGCCCCCCAGAACGATGATTATCAGGTGCCCAACCTGCGTGAGTATGATTCCGGCGAGCTGCTGAAAATGGAAAAAGAGGTCTCGGGCCTGTACCTGTCCGGCCACCCGTTGGATGCTTACCGGGAAAAGATCGAAAAAATCTCCACCTGTACCATCGCTCAGCTGCAGGGAGAGAATGCCAGGGATTTTGATAACCAGACGGTTACCCTGGTATGTACCGTGGTCAAAAACAAGATCATGACCACAAAGTCCAATACGTTGATGGCCTTTACTACCATTGAAGATCTGACCGGCACAATGGAGCTGTTGGTGTTCCCCCGCGTGCTGACCAGCAGCCGTGCGTATTTGCAGGAGAACGCCGTTGTTGTCACCACTGGCCGCGCTTCCGTTAAAGAGGATGAAGGCACCCGCCTGATCGTGGAAAGCGTACTGCCGGTCGATGGTTATGATCCATCCCAAAGCTTTGGCCAGAACCGTTCCCAGCGCATCAGCGCGGCAGCGGGGGATACGGCTGCCCAAAGCATATGGCTGCTGGTGCCCTCGCGGGAATGCGCCCAGATGCACAAGGTGGAAAACCTGCTGCAAAATATTTTTGACGGCCCCACACCCGTATATTTCAAATTTGAAGATTCCGGCCAGCGGGTGCGTGCGCCGCAAAGTATGTGGGCCATGGATCACCCGCTGCTGCGCCAGGAGCTGGAACGCATCTTGGGTGCTGACCATGTAAAGTTCACAACGGTACAAGCGGCAAAATAAATCCATGCACTTTGCGCGTTTTATCCATAAAATTGGGCCGCTGGTATGGTATAATAGCAGGCAGGGGAGTATGTTAAAAAATAGGCAGGTTGCCCGGTGGTACGCCGGAAAATGCCTGCCGGGGAAAACCAGTTTTGCGTTTTCTTCATTGGGCCGCTCTGCGCGGCTCAACTATAACAGGAGGACATTTTTATGGCTAAGGAAATCAAAACCATCGGTGTACTGACCAGCGGCGGCGACGCCCCCGGCATGAATGCAGCGGTACGCGCCATTGTCCGCGCAGGCATCTCCAAGGGCTACCGCATGATGGGCATTCAGCGCGGTTATAACGGCCTGATCAACGGCGAATGCTACGAGATGAACGTCCGCAGCGTGTCGGAGATCATCCACCGCGGCGGTACGATTCTGTATACTGCCCGCTGCCTGGAGTTCAAAACCAAGGAAGGCCAGGCCAAAGGCCTTGCACGCTGTAAGGAACTTGGCATTGATGCCCTCGTGGTCATCGGCGGCGACGGTTCTTTCATGGGCGCCCGCGCATTGGCGAACCAGGGCATTCCCTGCGTTGGCATTCCCGGCACCATTGATAACGATATTGCCTGCAGCGAGTATACCATTGGCTATGATACAGCCATGAATACCGCGGTAGAAGCCATTGATAAATTGCGTGATACCACCCAGAGCCATGACCGCTGCAGTGTTGTTGAGGTTATGGGCCACCATGCAGGCTATATTGCGCTGAACGTTGGCATTGCTACCGGTGCTTTGGCTGTGTTGCTGCCGGAGCGTCCGTTCGACTTTGAGCGTGACATTCTCCAGCGTATGCGCCAGACCCAGGTTACCGGCAAAAAGCACTTCATCATCATTGTGTCGGAAGGCGTTACCGATGCCCAGACCCTGGCCAACCAGATCCAGGCTGCAACAGGTGTTGATTCGCGTGCAACTGTTCTGGGCCACATCCAGCGCGGCGGTTCACCTACCGTGCGTGACCGTGTGAATGCCTCCCTGATGGGTTACCATGCAGTGGACCTGCTGGATAAGGGCATTTATAACCGCGTGGTTGCCCTGTCCGGTGGTAAGATCGTGGACTATGATGTCAACGTGGCGTTGTCGATGCACAAATACCTTGACCCGATGGAGATCGAAGTGGCACAGGCGATTTCCATCTGATGCGGTAAGTCCGTGCGGCCCTGTATATGGGCCGCATTTTTTTGTAAAGGTGCATATTTTGCGCCGTGCAGGCAAGAATTTTCGCATAATGAAAAAAAGTTCTTGCATTTTGCTGCACCTTGTGCTACTATACTATAGCAATACACACGCATTGCGTTGTTTTTTTGTGCCTTTTTTGCCGTAACACGTAAAAAGGTTAGAAAACAAGTACGTGATGCGGAGGGTAAAAAACTAAATTTTGGAGGAAATTAACTATGGCAGTCGTATCTATGAAACAGCTTCTCGAGGCAGGCGTTCACTTTGGTCACCAGACCCGCCGCTGGAACCCCA
>OGGS01001108.1_pt1 | contig 20711 bp, 26 predicted proteins | sample 1571281 | NCBI WGS metagenome assembly OGGS01 (sample SAMEA2582042, study PRJEB24529) | metagenome | biome: Human gut stool | place: China | collected 2011 | reverse complement strand
CAGCAATACGATGTTGCTTATTGAATCGATTTACACAAAACTCTTGACACACCCGCATAGTTCAAGATGTTCACTCGTTCTGTTGTCGTTGCAACATCAATTGGGTCTGTGTCCACGACATCATTTGCTGTGGTCATCCAGAAGTTGAAGTATGAAGCACTCTCCGAACAAATGACATTCTCTCCAGACAAAAAGACCAAGCGATTTCTATGGAATGCAATATCATTCACTGTGTTACCAATAAAAGACGGATAAGGATTGCTGTCGTCGTTACCAACCACGCGTTTATCCCAAGACACCCTTTGGAACACAAAGGAATTATCAGCCTTCCTTACAAGCTCATGTGGCATTGTGGAAGCATCATAGCTGATAAGGATATTCGGCTTTGCACATTCACGCCATACGTTACCATCGGATTCATAGCGAATGTAATAGTTGCCACTACCATCACCCTTAGGGTCACCTGCAATCTCTAAGGTATAACCATCAGGAGCCGAAATAGGCAAGAGGTTAAACCTCTGCGCTTTTGTCGTGAAACCGAACATAGCATTGTTGTTGAAGCCATCCTGTGTCGATACAGAATGAACGTTACGGATACACAACCATGAACTTCCTGTGTCTACCTGACACCCATTGTTTCTCGCCTGTTCTGCCAGACGGTCAACAATGTAGCCTACGTCAATCTGTGCTGTATGACTTTTGTCTGAACCATCTGGTGTCGTATGAGCCGCTACCTGCCGACCATCTACCCAGATTCTATAGGTACGACCATACTGACCCTGCTTAACATTAATGAGAGCACCCTGAGAAGCATAAGCATCTGGGGAGCGTTCGGAACTCATTTGTGTCTTTACCGTATTATTGGTGATGAAGGTATGGTCAGCAACCGTAAGCACCCTAAGGTTCTTCTGGGGTGTAGGGGTTCTGATATAACTTTCATCCTCTTTATATGTAACAGGGTAACTCTTACCTTTGGTATCAAAGACATAAATCTCATTATTGTAGAAGTAGACAAAGTATTTCAGGTTCTTACTTCTATCAACAAAGTGAATCATAGGTGCTGACTCATTTTCCAAAAGTTCACCCAGAGCTTTGACAAAGACTGTCGGAGGTCTCTTAACAAGACCATTCGCTTCCGAAGAGAAGCCATTCTCCTGCTCGTCAAGCTGTTCTGGAAGTCTGAGAATCGGAGCCTGCTGAGAGATACCAGACACAATGTTTTTGATATTCTGTGAAATAAGCATGGTTACGTCCTCTGCAATACTTCTGAAACACCAGACAAATTCAGGATATTCACATCCTGCATATCCATGTCATACTGAACAATATCCTGATGTGCAATCTGAAGGGCATACTGCAAATCCTGAGATACCGAGGAATCCCCAAAGTATCTGGACTGGAAATCAATAGCCGCTTTAGCTGTGATATATTCTTTGAAACAATCTGGAAGGTCTTCAAAATCAAGACCATAAATGACCGTAGCCTGAATTTCCTTTGGGAACTCATAGGTACCGTTGGTCATGTCATAGACATAATTACCGCGCTTGACATACACATTGTCATCCTCAGATTTGAAAGACAGGATATTTGTATCCCACATGATTCTATGGGTATTGACATCAGGCATATAAGTCTTTGTTGTCTTATTGAAATCCCATCCCTGCCTCTGCACATGTCTACTGACATCTGAAAGAAGCCTCTGGGCATTAATGACATCAACATCTGTAGAATCATCTAGGGTTGTCACAGGGTCACTTCCAATTGCTGAAAGCATCTGATTGACAGCATCTAGTTCTGTAAGTGTTGTAAGCATTGTTCTCCTTTCTAATAAAAGGGGAAGAAGACAATATGTCCCCTCCCCATTTATTCAAATTGGATTTGTGTTATATCAACCTGCGTTCTCTACGACACCAAGGAACGCCGCCTCTGGACGGAGACCACCCATACCAACTGCCATCTTAGCAATCATCTGGTCTGCCTGATACTCAATGCGGCGACCCGTCTCCATCGAGAGGTTCTTGAGTCTCAGGACACCTGCCGCCGTCTTGTGGCAGATGATAATCGGGTGCTTGTCTGCATACTCAGCAGGGAATACGTGACCCTCACCCTGAATGACGTTGGCATTGTCATCACCACCACGGACGATGTGCGGGCACTCAAGGATGTCGAATCCTGCCAGACGAATGATGTTGCCTTCCAGAATCGTACCAGAAGCACCATAGTCACGGTTCAGGAACTCTACTGCCGACGCGAGTGCCGAATGGTACTCAGGGTCGATGTACGCATAGCGTTCCGTTGCAGGTACGTAGTTCTTCGACATAGCCGCCTTTGCCTGAAGCAGGAGCTGATAGATAGCGAGACCCGTCTGCTTGTTGATACCGACAACACCGCTATCGAGCTTCGTCTTCAGGACACCACCCTTACCGTTACCTTCAACGTTCTCCTTCGTATTCAGGGCTTCCTTAGCAAGCTCTGCGAGAACCGAAGCATCATGCGAGATTGCAAGGGCGTTACCAAGCTCTGCCGCATACGGAGAACGGAAGTCGTAATGAGCGATGAACTCATCGAGGTCGTAGATAAGCGTATCTGCCGTCAGGAGACCATCGAGCTTGATGATGCGCTCATTCTGCTTGATGTTCTCACGGAGGTCATCAAGGCTCTGACCTGCTTTCAGGTAGTGCGCTTTCGTGCGACCGAACACAGGGAACTGTGCGGACTTACCAGACGCAATCGTGCGCTCCATGACACGACCCGTCGTTACGGACGTGCGCTGAAAGGCCGTCAGCGTCTCACCACTAAATACTTTCAGGGCAAGGGCAAGTTTGTCGGCATCGGTCGTTGCCTGACCATTAATGGCCATCGGGTTTGCAATAGTTACATTAGGCATTGTGCATTTTCTCCTTTGGTCTTTAGACCATCATTTTATTTTTGTTTCTTCTCTTTCTTGTGTCCACTTAGAAAATCGTTGCATTACGGATTTTCTGGTAGACTTCTCGAGTGAACTTCGGGTCAACCTGATAGCGCGGGTCAGACATATCTTTCGTCATCTGCTCCATCGAGGTATACCCTTCAGCATTGGCATGAGCACTCCCATTCCCCATGACGGTCGGATTTGCTGTGCCATATGCTTTCGTCATCTTCGACGTAAGACCATCAATCGTGAGGCGAATCTGCCCCAAGTCACCCGTCTGGATGGTCTTGTTGTAGGCATCGACAACCTCTTTCGGCTGAGTCTTGATGAACTCAACGAGCTTGCCGTAACCTTCATCACCACCTGCATAACCCTTCACGGTGCTCGTGAAGCGGTCGCTGAGTGCCTGAAGGCCATTCAGGTAAGCGTTGACTACGGACTCAGGATACCCTGCTTTCTTCAGGGATTCCATGCTCTTCTCAGAGAGTGCACCATTGTTGTTGTACTCATCCGCGAGTGCATCGAAGTCCACGCCCTTCTCCTTCAGGTCAACCTTCAGTTCCTCTTCGGCTTTCTGCTGATTGCTCAGGTCATCCTCAAGGCTCTTCTGGTCATCCTTCGGAGCTTCCTCCTGCTTGTTGTCTTCACCCGTAGTACCTTCAGGTTCCTTCGGGTCAGCCAGAGGGTCAACCGTTTCCACCTCTGCTGTAGTCGTGGTGCCGTTGGTTGTCACGGTGACTTCAGGGGTCGCTTTCTGCTCTTCACCCTGAGCCTGTTCTACTTTCTCGTTTTCCACTTTTAACCTCCTTGCATAGCACCCCTAGCCATCTCAGGGATGGCCTGTTGTGCCATCTGCATCTGCATCTGTTGTTGTTGTTCCTGCTGTACCTCTTCATCGGTCTTGACCACAGAACTGGAATCAATACCAAGTGCTGTAGCAATCTGACGAAGAATCTCACCCTGCTTGACGCTCGTCTGGAACGCCTCAGGGAAGACCTGAGCATAGCGGATGAATGTGTCGAGCTTCGTCAGGTCATGACCACGACCCAATGCTTCGATACCCGTGACAATCAAAGGTTCTACACCCTTCGAGCCTTGCGGCAGGTCAGGAATGGCACCCTCTCTGGTCATCTGAATCATAAAGCGTTTTACCAAGGGGAGCTGAAATTCCTGAGACAAAATCGAGTAGATGGAACCTACGGTATCTTCAAGCTCATTCGCGACATAGCGAATCTCTTCTGCCGTGACACGTTCTGCATTACGCTGAACTGCTGAGTTGAGCAAGAAAGCATAGCTGAGTCTCCCTTCGATGGACTGGATAGCGTTCTCAGTAATCTGAAGGTCGGATGTCTTGTTCACCTGAAGAATCTGGATGTCTTCAATCTTACCGCGAATGAAGTCACCCGACTTTGCTTTGGAAAGCTCTGAGATTCTTGTGACAGCGTTTGGGTTGACAAGGTACAAGATGTTACTGGCAACCGCCGCTACCTGTGCGACACTCTTAGAGAGTGCTTCGAGGACTTTAAGGTCACCAAGGTACTCATCGACAAACGAGCGACCATAAGACTCCCCATCCATTTTCTTGAGTCTCAGGGGAATCCAAGGGCTTTTGTCTTTCGGGTACTCCTGCTCTGAGCCACTGATGATGTTACCCTCTACCTCCTGATAGGATTTGTAAACATCCCCTTCGAGGTAGGTGTGGGTATAAATATCATAGGCACGGTCAGCATCCACGGCACCTGTCTCCCCAATGGCACTCTGGGCTTCCTGAGGCAACGCCCCATAAGCCACGGACTCTTTGGCAATAATCTCAAGGACATTACCAATGCCATCACGAGACACCACATAGGAATTGAGACGATAGATTCTCATACCACCTTCAGCAGGTGGAAGGAAGACACAAACATTTCCTGCAATGACGAGCTGAAGCAAGGCTTCGCTTGCGGTCGTTCGGATTTGATGTGTCTCCATGTAAGACGTAATCTTACGCTCCAATTTAGACAAGGCTTCTTCCCACTGTTGTCTGGTGGCTGAATCGTCACCAAGGGCGTTCTCGATTTCATCACCGAGTGCCAAGCGGAAGAAGGGAGCGTTTGGTGGGAACAAAGCAAGCATGAGTTTGCTTGTCAGGTTGTTAACACCACGGGCACCAATGGACTGATAAGGTGTCTCATAGTTGGTGCTCGAAGAATCGGTCGCCTTAGGGAAAGCCATTGGGATAGTATACTTTGCACACTTCTCGGCTCTGTCTGTGTATGGTCTTCTATCCCCTTCCAGTTTGGCGTATCGACTTCTTGCGGTCTCAACGTTATGGTCGAATACTTTTACACTCACAGGTTGATACCCGTGCCGCCCGAGCCAATGGCGTTATTCGTCGAATCGACCATAAGAGAGGCTTTGCCCTGTTTCTTCTTCTTGCGCGAGGTGTCTTCCTCAGGCTTCTGGGTTGCCTCTTCCACTACAGGAGCAGGTGCCGCCGCTGGTGTCGGTGCCTTGTATTCGACGGCTTTCGGTTTCTTGAATACTTTGCCCACGTTATACACCTCCCTTATAGATATTCTCACTCTGTACGAGCAGGGAATTGATACCCCGTTTCTTCTGGTTCACTCCATCGGTACCCATCACAGGACTGTCTGGCTCTTCACTCGAAGTGGAAGAGACCAAATCACGCCCTGTAATGGTCGGGATGGATGGAATGTTTGGGCTGAAAATCTTTTTAATGAATCCCATCGTTTTCCTCCTGCTGAATCTGAATGGCCTCAAGACGCTCGATAAGTATATTGATACCATACATAATGCCCATAGCAATATCGGCATTAGCGGCAGGGTGGACGAGGTTAATCACCATCGGTAACGTATAGGTATCCCGAAGGTACTGACAGACCTCCTTCGAGATATAAGGGATTTTCATCTCTTCATTGATTGTCATGATTTATCACCTTTGCATAGGTTGGGTAAGTATCGACATACCCAAATTTCTTGTAACAGTTCGACACCATCTTTGGATGTCTCTGAAAGAAACACCCTGAGGCAATGAGGGACGCATGATATTCTTTTGCCAACTGGTCAAGCATCTTACAGACTTCGCGCTGAAGACCATGAACACCAAGGCAAGACAATACCGCCACCTCTGACAAGATGACTTTAGGTGTCCACCATCCTCTATCTACATCGAAAATCAGGATACCGCAAAACTTATCACCCTGATAGAACTTCACAACGTTACCCATCTCGCTATACTGTATGGCACTCTGGGTAATCCACGGGATGTCAAGGAAGTCTTTGATAGCATTACTGCCCTCTGTCTCAGCATGATACTTTAGGGATTCCTGAAGAGCCTTTACTTCTTTGGGGAGCAATGGGCTTCTGTAGGTTTCCAAAGTATCACCTTCCCTTCTTTGTCAAGGTCATCAAGGGTCAGAATCTTTGCGACTCTGGCCTGAGTGATTGCGACATTTTCGGACAGTCCTGCTTTCTCATAGGCTTCTTTGACAGCGTTCCACGAACAGTCTTTGTCGAGGATACGCTGTGCGGTAACTTTGCCTACCTTAGGACACCCTGAGTAACCATCGGTCGTATCTCCCATGAGTGTCTGCATGTAGAAGTGTCGCATGGCATCTTCTTCGGAGCTGTAACTATACTCCTTACGAAGGAAGTCCCAATGGTAGCCTGGAATACACAGGAGGTCTTTGTCACCACTAATGATGATACAGTTATCCTTGCACATCGGTTTGGTTGCAAGGATACCCATACAATCATCGGCTTCAAGTGTCGCACGGGTGACGGAATCGTATTCCTCCTTCACCCAAGACACAAGGGCTTTGTATCCTACGGGCTTTCTCTTTCCTGCACGGTTGGCTTTGTATGTCGGCAGGATGGAACGTCTGAAATTCTCATCATCGGAGAAACAGAATGTGACCATGAATTCCCCGTTGTACTTGTGGGCATTAAGGGCATCTTCGAGAATCATATCCATAAGAGACTCAAAGCGTTCTTTGGCTTCGTTCAGGTCAACATGAAGTGTCCAGATGTCATTCCCCCAATTAATGTCTCGCTCTACAGAAGAGCAAGCACGGAAACATACCATGTCTCCATCAATGAGCAGATACAGCATCCTTCTTCTCCCTCTTCACCCAATCAATACCATAGCGAGAAACAGAACCAACGACACGACCACAGTCTTCACAACGAATTTCATATTTATCACCATCCAAAGCATGACTGATATAAAAGAGATTGCATCCACACTCGCACTCCAGTTTGAATTCAGGTTTTGTCACATCCATTTTATTTCCTCCTTACTGATGCACATAGAGGCCGCAACGACATGCTTTCATTTCACGCATGTAGCGACATGGGCAGATGGTGTCTTCCGTATGGTTCGGGAGACATGGACAGTATGGCGCACCATACTTCACCTGATTGTTACCAAGTTTCTCCAAGACACTCGCCACGTTGTAGGTCTTTGGATTGACCTTCATGCCAAACTTGTTGGCGTTCTTCTCTGGTTCGTATGTCTCGTTATAATCTGGGTTGGAATAGTTCACTCGTATGAACACCTCTTCTCATTGCAGGACTTACAATTCGGCTTGACATTACCAAACACCTGAGGACATGCCGTAACAAGTGCCTGATAAATCTGCTGTGCAAGCTCCTGATGTTCTTTGCTTGCACGCTTGCAGAGACGCTTCGGCAGGTACTCGAACCATGCACGGAAATTACCCGTGAGAACGAGCTTGTACTCTGCCGCCTTTGGGAGCATATAGGCAAGGTCTTCTTTCTTTCGGTCACCTTCAGCAACCTTATCATGATAGACCTGCATCATATACTTCGTCATGTGGTCAATCATGTCATCGCCCGTCTCATAGACACTCGTCAATTCACTGCCACGACTGGACTGAACCGTCGGGCTGAAATGGCGATGTCTAGTGAGCTGAAGCAATGTCGTGATACTACAAGTAATCTCAAAGGTTGCATAGCAATGCTCTAAGACACTCAAGTGACCTACCTTGATGATGTGACGAATCACAGCATCGGAGGCTTCTTTCTGGTAACACTGACCTGCCGCACGCTTCAGGAGCGTCATGGCATCTGGTGTCACGCTAATCAGTTTTGCTACACTCATAAAAAAAGCGTTAACCCCCTATCTTTCAGATGTCCTTTTACTTTACCTTTTGGATTGTAGATGACGGCAGAAGCGTCAGGGAACTGCCTCAGGAACTTCATCATGGAACCGAAGCTACTGAAGATGACCACATGACACTCCTTGTCTTTCTCTGAAGCATCCATCATCACCACAAACTTTGCTTTGTATCTGAGAGTACGATAATCAACGACCACGCTTCTTATCTCCCTCCTTCTCTGGGTGCTTCAGGTCAACCGTGTAGCCGCATTTACAACGGACAGAGGTCACTGCCGTGGAATATGCACGGAGCAACACCTTACCACAACGGGGGCATTTCACCTGTTCTTTAATCATGTAACTCATCCTTTCATTTTGTTTCTTCTCTATCTTGTGTGCCACCTAAAAATCAGTGACAATCACACCAATTCTTGCCAATGATTCCTTCGGTGTCTAACTGCATACGGAATCCGAAAAACTCCTGAGCGTCACGCATTGCCGCCTGAGCTTCTGAGACAACAATTTCAGCAATCTCTTTGGTTCGGCAAGCAACCTGAATCTCATCGTGAATCCATGCCATGTATGCAAAGTCTCCATCCCATCCATGCTTCAGGCCACGCTGAATCAGACGCTCTTCTGTCCTGACAATCCACTTCTTACATACAAGGGCACCTGCGGATTGCAGGAGAAGATTCAGGGCTGAATGGGGACTGCGAACATGCAAGAGTCTCCCATCGAGACCCTTGAGATAATGGCGTTTCCAACGGACTACCTTGCCACGGTCGGTTTCAACAATGGCGTTCTGAACGGCATCCCTAAGGTTCTTGATAGCAGGGGTAGCCTTCAGGAACTTCCGTTTGATTCGTTTACCATCGGAGGCATCGCCACCAATAATCTTGCCAATCTTTGCATCACCTGCACCATACAGGAAAGCGTAGATGAAGGTCTTTGCCTGATTGCGCTCAGGAAGTCCTGCCGCCTTCTGGTTCATGGTGTGGATGTCTCCATTCAGGATGGTATGTGCATACTTTCCTTTGTCGTATGGGGACATGTAGTGCGCAAGGCACCTCAGCTCAAGACCACAAGCATCTATACCTGCTTGCCACCAATCCCCTGCGCTCCATAAGGCACGACACTCAGCACCATAAGGTGAACCTACATGTGGCACCTGAGCGACGTTTGGGGAACTATGGGTAGCTCTACCACTAACGGCACCATTAGGAATCACACGGCCATGAATACATCCATCATCTGGGTCATAGGCAGAAAGCCACGCATTACTGCCGTCTGCAATCTGACCAAGACGCTTCTTCAGCATCAAGGACTCCTGTATCAGCCTTGCGATTTCTCGTAGCTCCTCAGGGCACTCAGGGTCTTCCTTGATGTACTGCATGGTGATGTCATCCATCTTCAGGCGATAATCAGCCAAGTTGGGATTCTCTGCCATGTCTGGGATGTCGTAGAGGTCTGGGTTGTCTGGGTTGTAATGGTACATGGTACGGAAGACATACTCAATCTGCTGTCTGCTATTAGGATTGAAGGTCTTGTACTTCTGGACGGGTACACCTGCCTTATAGCCGAGACGCTTGTTGTCTCGCTTCGGCACGAATACCTTGTCAGGAATCTCAGGTATCTTCTGCAAGAGCACGGTCGATACGATAGCCTGAAGCTCCTTCAGTTCCTCTGCGAGCTTTACGGCACCCTTATAGTCGAATTTGAAACCGTTGCGTTCCTGCTTCGCCATGAGCCATGCCACCTGATGTTCCAATTCAATCGCTCTCTTCGAGTAGGGTTTTGCGGTCAGCTTCTCGTAGAGAGCTTTAGTGACCCATACGTCCTGCTCGTTATAGTCAAGCATCTCTGGGTTGTAGACTGCCCATGCATCCTCCTGCTCGCCATAGGTGCCCTTTAAGACACCTAAGCGATACCCCCACGCCATGAGCTTGTGGGATTTGTACAGGGGTTTGGGGAGCTTTCCAGACTTCATGAGGCCAAGGTCAATCGTGTCGATGTTTGAATAAATGAGACGAGCAAGCACAAGCGTGTCCACGACCTGCTTCTGTTGCTCATACGAGATATGAAAAAGATGTGGATACAGCTTCTCAAGGGCGGGGATGTCGTAGTCAATCACATTATGACCACACAGTTTGCCGCCCTGCGTGATTGCATCTTGAAGCATCTTGACACCCTCCTCTATGTTGGTTGGGTCAAAGCGGTACATCTTCTCGGTCTCGGTGTCATAGACACACATGCAATGAAGTACATTAACTTCCTTCAGGAGACCATTGGTTTCAATATCAAACATCAACATAATTGATTAACCTCCTATTTCTGATATGTTTTCAATTCCTCCTCAAGGGCATCTACCTGTTCCTGAAGGTCTTCCTGCTGACGCTTGCACGCCATCTCTGCTTCCTTGAGAAGGCTAATCTCTTTGCGGAGCATCTTCGCTTTCTCAAGGAGCGCAAGAAACTTCTGCTCCTTCAGGTAATCGTAGAGGTCAAGCAGGGAATCATACATCTGCGTGACCTTATCCATTGAGAAGTCAAGGAATTCAATTTTTGTCATATAAGTTATTCCTTTCTATCTTTTGTGTCACTTAAACTTCGGCTTTGCGTAGTAACGCTTTGCGGCCTCAACCTGACGGGCGTCGGAGAAGTTCGTGATACGTTTCAGGTAGCCAATGACACGGGTGCCATAGTCTACGTTCTCGCTACCACACTTCTTGCACGCTTTGCGCGTCACGGGGTCAATCGTGCCGCAATCATTGCAGATGGTGCAAAGGACGTTCGTAGTCCAGTACGGGACACCATTCTTGCTACAGAGTTTGAAGAGTGTCTTTGCCTGTTCGTAGGACGGCAGCTGCTCAAGATTCAGATGAAGTGCCGAACCACCATCAAGGGAATCCGTGACATCATGAGCATACATCTCAATCTTGTCGAGGACATTCAGGTTGGTGTCTTCTACCCGATAGAAGTAGGAGTTGTAGCAATCACGATTGCCATTCCAGTATCCATCTTCCTTATCCCACTTTGCGTTCTTGACACCAAGGTTCTCAGCAGGAACCAGTTCGGTATTGAAGTGACACCCATACTGCTGAAGTGCTTTCTTGTTCTCTTCCTTGAAGATACCAAGGACATGAGACAACCACTTCTTATATTTCTCATTGTTGCCAATCGTGTAGCCGTAGTTCTCAGCCGCCTCTACGAGACCATTGATACCAAGAGTAAGGAACTGCTTGTCAATGTCCATGAAACCTGCGGTATAAGCAGGAAGGAGACCTGCCTTGATGTAGTCCTTGTAGATGGCCTTCGAGGCAAGCAGATATTTATGAACATCCTGAATCTGTTCACGGAGGACATCATCAAAGCTATCTGCGAACATAATGGCAAGTTCTGCCAGACGATTCAGGTTCAAGGTGATGACCTGCGCGGAACCTGTCACGATACCACCTGCACCAAGGGTGTAGCTGAACGTGTTGTCTGCAAGCTCGTTGCGGAGGCGACAACACGACGCAAGGGAATCCACGGAATCCGACATGTAGACAAAGAAACTATGTCCTTTGCTCATCTGCTCTGCACAGAACTCCATGAACTCTGGGTCACAGAAGCCACCCTTACCATCCGTCAGGATACTTGCGGTAAGCACGGGGTACGTCAGAAGCTCTTTGTGTCGCTCTTTGCGGAACCACTCCATGAAGAACTTCTGAAGTTCCATAAGGCTGTCCATGTTCGGCTGAGTACCATCTGGATAGTAGAAGTTACCAAACATCTCCTGCATGTACGGGCGGTCAAAGACCGAGATGTTCCAGAAGACGCTCTGGTCTCCACGGGCAGAAGCGGGCTGATTCAGTCCGTAGACAACACCCTGAAGCTCCTGCTTGACTTCCTTTGCATTGGTCTTCAGGTAATTTTTGCCATACTGCTTGCGTGCAAAATAGTCAAAATAATGCAAGAATTCGACCGTTGCTACGGCACCTGCAAAGTTCGACGCTACCTGATACACAAGGTTGACAAAGGAACCACAGAAGGACTGAAGGTTCTTCGGAGCTTTCGAGACACCACCCATGCACTTCGTACCTTCGAGCAGGAACGGGTACAGGGTGATAGAAGCACAATATGGCTTGAGGGATGTCTCATCATGTGCATAGATGAAGTGATAGTCTAGGTCAGTGAGATAGTGCTCTGCGACCTCCCAACCAAACATACCCCTCAGCTTTTCCGTCACCAACTGACGGTTGAGTGCGATGGTATATGGCTTGTATACCTCTGCCTCCAAAGTTGCCAATGTCTTACGGGTGACATTGGCATTGGCATCTACTTCGGAGCCACTGGAAGCATTGCTTGCCTTTGTATAAGCACGGATGAAGTCAAGGCGATTCTTCACCTGATGATTCGATAATGCTTTCATGCTTGAAACAAATGAGTACAATCTACAAGCACCAATTTATGATAAGCATACTGGTGATTCTTAGAGACTAACTCATATTCCTTTCTGTAAAATTTTTGGTTTGTTGTCGGGGAGGAAAGACCACCAAGCTCTTCCTTGTAACTCCCTGTCTTAATCCATGTGATGTTGGTTTCTTCAGCAAAGAACCTGTTCAGCTTTTCGTCATCACTACCACTGTAGAGGCACGTTGGGGCAACCTCTGAGAGTGCCTGAAGTATGATAAAAAGCTCTTCAGGTAAGAGACCATTGCAGGTGCCACCCATCAAGACAATGGCATTGGCACCTTTGTCAATAGCCTGTTCTGCCTCAGCAAGGAGGTCATCTAAGGGAGTAGGTGTCTTGACCTCTTCCCAAAGCTCCTTGCTATGACAGCCCTTGCACTTCTGCGTGCATGAACCAAGCTCAATGAAGAACGCTACCTTGTCGGGTACTTCATTCATGGTGATACCCGTGGACACTACAGGAACTAAAACGGACATTTAGAATCTTCCTCCTTATCTGATTGAATTTCTAGGGGGTCTACATCCTCTATCGTGTTTGTTGATTTGTTGAACCTCAGGTACCCTGCGAGACCTGTGTTGCCTGTGAATCGACACTTCAGCACCCTGAGCTTCAAGGTGTTCTTCATCTTCTCATCATCGGCCTGTTGGTTTCGCTCAAGTGCCAGAATGGTGTCTGGGATTTGCTTTAGTGTCCCTGAGCCTCTAAGGTCATCAAGGGAAATGGTGCCACCCTGCTCAAAAGGGACAGTCTTTGTGTCGCCCTTGCGGAGATGAGACACCACGACAATCCCTGCTCCTGTCTCTTCTACGAGTGCGCGGAGCTGTGTCATGAGCATGTCGATAGCCTTGCGTTCGTTGACACTTGACTCATCGAGACCACTGACTGCAATGGATACGTGGTCAAAGATGACAAAATCACAACCTTCACCTGTGATAAGAAAGCGAATCTTCTCAAGGAGGTTGTTCCCTTCGATTGACCCAAAGTGGTCATAGAGACAAAAGCCTCCATCACCAAACACGGCATCATAGACAGGTTTCAGTTCCTCCTTGTCTATGGTGTTCCATAAGAGGTGCAGAGGTTTTGAGACTGCAATGGATAGAAGGTCTCGCAAGGTCTTGTTCTTGTTCTCTTCGAGCATGACCATACCTACCTTTTGGTTATCCTGCATCTTCAGTTTGAAGGCTATTTCTCGTGCCATCGTGGATTTGCCAATGCCTGTACCTGCGGTAAGAAGGAGCATTTCACCCTTGCGGATTCCCATTGTCATCTTCGTCAGCTCTTCTGCCCACGGGAAGTCATAAGATGGAATCTCTGCTTCCTGTGAGAAGAATTCTTCCTTCAGGTCTTTGGCGTTGATGATACCATCTGGATGGTATTCCCTTGCTTGCCAGATTGCACGGATGACTTCATCGGCCTTGCCATTCAGAAGACACTCATTGGGGTCTTTCATGGGCAGGGTGGCAATCTTCAGCTTATGGGGAGGCAAAATACCAGAGACCGACTTCACGGCCTCCTGTCCTGCTTCATCCATGTCGAACATAACGATGACCTCTTCAAACCCTGAGAGCCACTCGGCCTGAGCCTTGAAGACATCCTTCGCACTTCGACATCCAAAGGGGATAGAGACAACGGGATATTTGTTGTCTTGAAGTTGTGAGACAGTAAGACAGTCAATCTCACCCTCTGTGATGACCAACTTCTTGCCCGTCGAGAACAAGTGCTGACCAAAGAAGATATTGTCTTTCTTACCACGAACGCTGAAGTTCTTCTCGCGGTCTCGCGTCTTCTGGAAGACAACCCTGCCATCCTTGCGGTAATCCGCTACCTGTATAGATTGACCAAAGTCATTCTTTGACAAGTGGTAGCCGTACTTACGGCAGGTTTCAGAAGTTATGCCTCTAGCCTTTAGGGGTCGAATCTCCATTTCAGATTCAGGAATTACTGGTAAATGCTTAGAGGACATAGACCTCCCTCCTTCTTCTTTTTCATCTAGCCATGTGAACTTCTCACATACAAAGCAAAATTTGTGGTCAGTATAGATAGCCGCGCCATCACTACTGCCACAAAATTCACAAGGTATATGGGCTTTGACAATCTCTGACACATCAATCACCCTCTATGTACAAGAGGAAGGTTCAGCTCTTTCGAGAGCTTGAACAGTGCTTCATCCTGTGCACGATTTACTTTATCTTTCTCATGCCCCATGACTAACAGGCAGATGTGGTCATCCCACCCATAGAGGGAGGGGTCACATACCTGAGACTGCGGCATCCCTTCTTCAAGGGTTCCGTCAGCGTGCAGGAGGTAGTTGTAGCCAATGCTGAACCAACCTTTACGCATGACATAACGCGCATACTCTTCCACTGGCATATCGTCTTCCGTGTAATACAAGACAATGCCTTTGGTGCTTTCACGCTCCTTGAATTTTAAGTTTGGTATCTGTTTCATTTTCGTTTCTCCTTTTTCTCAAGGAGACCACTGGTATCTTTGGGTTCCTCAAGGAACCACTCAGCAGGAATCAGCTTCGTTGCGTACTGATAGCCATACTTGCGACACCAATCGGCATAGGTTGTCTTCGACCCCTTGTACAACGTGTTCCGAGGGTTCTGGAAGACAAACCGTATGTCTAGGTGTGGGTACTGCTCTTTGATGAGCAGGTGCTTCTTTCGGTCGGCTGTCTCAAAGAGACCTTTGGCCTCAATGATAATGCCATTCGGGAGGATAAAGTCAGGAGTGTATCTATGGACACTCTCAGGAATCGTGTAGTTCAGATAGCGACATTCATAAACCTCTTCACAATTCATGTTTTTAATTTGTGTTGCAATTCTGTCTTCGAGACCTGAGCGATGTCCTAAGGAAGGCTTATAGCTCCACTGTCCTCCACGGAGTAGACTTCTCAGAAGTCATCCTCCCCGACATCAAACGGTACCTCAATGTTGGTGTCCTCCTCTTCCTGACCAAAGCCAAGAGCGGACGCACTCGTGCCACCCTCTTCAACAAGGTCAAGAATCTGGATACCCGTCATGCGGAGCGCAACGCCATAGTTCTTGTCGCTGACATAGAACGGAGCAAGCTCATAGGCGACTTTGCCCTTAGAGCCATTGCCAATGCCCGTGACTTCATTGGAAATTTCACGGCAGGACGCATCGAAAATTGGAACATGACGTTCCCAATCGCGACCACTGCGGCAATGCAGGATGTGAGTCATCTTGAATTTGAAGAACTCATCATCCTTGTACTGTTTGATACCGTTAGCGTACTCGTATTTGTATTTATGGCGGCGACCTTCCTCACTCTCCATAAACTTGTTCCACTCAGCGTCAACCTCTGCGAGAAGTTTCTGTTTGTCTTTCTCTGCGAGCTTCAGCATGAGCGAGAATTTGTTGGTAGACTTGCCCTGATACTCTTCAGGCTTCAGAACGTGGGCAAAGAAAATCTCGCCCGTACCAGTGATACCCTTTTTCAGTTTGTTAGCCATTGTGTATTCATCCTTTCAAATTTGAAAATCGAGAAGACCGACTGCTTCTTCTCTATCTTGTGTTCCACCTAACCTAAATGAGAACTATTATACTCTGGGGTTAATTTTCTCACCCTTAGCGACCTTATCAAGCCATTCTGCATACCTCAGAATCTTCGTGGTCTCCTTTGCGACATCATCTTTCTTGCCAAGGCGACTAGCATATTTGATGATATTGCCCCGAAGGAATCCCATAAAGGCTTCCTGAGACATCACAGACTGCATCAACTCAATCGGCTGTACGTCACCAAGGTAGTGAGCATCGTAATGCTCTGGAACCTTGTCTGCTTCTGTACGAATTACGTGCGCTAAGTGAGCTTCTGGAAGTGTCAGGGTGTATGGTGTGTCATCTGACTCATAGAAGGACACCCGATACATCCACTCCATGCAATCAGGGTCAAAGGTGCGGGATTGCACGACACCAAGAGGCTCATCGCCTCCATTGCAATAGCGGATGGTATCACCAATCTGGAATCTAGCTCCACTCATTTCAATCACTCCTTACCCGTTGAACCAAGACCACCATTACCTCTGGTTGTCTCGCTGAGTTCCTTTACTTCGCTAAAGGATGTCTGAATATTCTTTTCAACCATCACCTGCGCAATGCGAGTACCCGCTTTGATATTGACAGGTTCACGAGCAGGATTTTCGACCAAAAGCTTCAGCTCACCCCGATAGTCGGAATCAATGATAGCCGTCTGATTTGCGAGACGGAGGTGGGTATTGAGACCAACCGACGAGCGGAGGAATACCTTCATATGGTAGCCCTCAGGAATCTCAAAGGCTAACCCTGTGTGTACGATGGTTGCCTTGTCGTATGCATTGATGGTTTTCAGATAGATGTCATCAAGGGTACGGATGTCAAAGCAAGCGGCTCCATCGGTCTTGCGCTCAGGAAGACAAGCACGCTCATCAAGTCGCTTGACTTTCACGACAACACCTGTGGCAGGTGCTTTAGGTTTTCTTGTAGTTGCCATTAACAACTACCTCCTTTCATTTTCCGAGACACAACAAAGCATGTATCTCTCTATCTTGTGTGCCACTTTAGTTTGCTAAAGGATTCTATTGGCATCCTTTAGTTAACTAAAGTATCCTATAGGTTACCTTTAGGTCACTAACCTCTATTGCCTATAAATAATACTTATTGATTTTTATTTATAAAGTAATAGAGGTAATGACCTTTAGGTAAACCTTTAGGAAAGTAGGTAGGAAGAGGTTACCTTGTGGTTTACCTAAAGTATCTAATGATTGACCTTTAGGTTACCTATAGGTATCTCTTTCTCTCCTTCTCTATCTTGTGTGCCACCTACATCTTGTGGTTGTAGGTTTGTCAAGACACAAAAATAGGGGCTGTCTTTTGAACAACCCCTATAGAAATTACTATTGACACTTTACTTAGCTAAAGGATACCCGATAGCTTTTAAGGACTTTCTGACATACTCAACACCCTTCAGGGTATATACGGTATCCATATAGCCTCTACCTCCCCATCCGACATTCTTCCACTTGTAGGACACCATGCCATTGGCACGGAACTTCTCGGTTGGGAAATACTTGTACTTGTCTTTCTTATCTCGATAGACCATACCAATCTGTACCAGATAAGCACCCATCTTGTTCACAGGGTACCCAATGAGCTTTGCCATCTCACGGATACCTACATAGCTCTCACGGTTGACCAAGGCATCGTATGTCTCAACCTTCGGCTTTGCCTCTTCGAGTGCCTTGAGTGCTTTCTGTTTCTCCCTCTGCTCCTCTACCCACTTCAAGGCACGCTCTACAGGGTCTTCAATCATGTAGGAATCCCGATGTTCCTTGATGGTTTTTTCCATCTCATTGAACGCCTGAATGTACTTGAGTTTCCATTCGAGAGCCTTGCTACCCGTGAATCCCATAGCGATTAGGGAGAAACCATCACGGTTCATAAGGTACATCTTGTAGCTCTTGTTGTTGCCCTCTACCTTGTAAGTGGTTTCATAGAACATTTTTCTGAGAATAGAATTTTTGATTTTCAGATTATCAATAGCGTTAAGTACATAATAATGTTGCTTCCCAAAATTCTCCGCTACCTGCTTAGAGGACACCACAAGCTGACCATTGTTGTTTACGACTTCAATTTTCTTTTCCATAATTTTCATTCTCCTTTTGTCTTTGAAACATTCATATCATTTATGCAAAGCAGAAATCAGACTGCTTGACAAGCTCTAGGTCGAGCTTACCGAACTGTGGAATTTCTGGTACTGCATCAAGGTCATCAATAAGATAGCTAACAGAATCCAGGAATCCTGCCAGATGATTTTGGTCTTTGTAGAGACCAATAAACTCCTCTCTGATGGTCTTGTAGAGGCTCCCTGCATGTGCCGCATCGGTACCAAAGCTATCATGAATCATCATGAAGTTCCGGTTCCCCTTCAGGTGCTCTGAGACAACCACGCGCTGAAGGTGACTTGCATCCATCGAGTGGATGAAGTTCGGCGCAATGCCATTCCTTTGGCGTCGGCTATCAATCTCGTCTGTTTCCTCCTGATTATAAAAGCGCACCCTAGAGCCACTGAAGCGCAACTGAATAACCTCTTGTTTCATTTTCATGTAGTTCTGCTGAACGAGGAAACCATTTGGGGTAGTCCAAGACACAACCTCTCCTGATTGCGTGATAAGTCCTGCCACCTTCTGCAACCACTCCATACCCTCAACGGCCTTGACAACCGTAGTGGCAACCGCATCCCAAATTAGTTTAGCCATGTAGACTGCGGCTTGATTTGGATTTATGAAAGGATTGTTGTCTGGATGGTCAAGGACATATGGGTGGATGATGTCCGTCAGCAGGTTTTCCTTGAACCCATACTGTTTCGACCCATATGCCAAGGTCATGACGGAACGCTTGCAGACCTTGCGGGTAATGCCATCCTTGCCAAATTTGATACGGTCAAAGGACACCCAATTTTGTGCGAGTGTCTTCGTGCCGTACTTGTAAGACACAACACCATCCTTCTCTTTCTTCTCGTCTTCGGTTCCCGTCTGGGCATCCTTGAGAAGTTGGACATTTACTTTGTCTGCCACGATAGAATAAATGTCCTGCACCTTGTCAGATGGCACAAGGTTGACGGCAAAGCCGCCTACTTCATCTCTGAGCAAGGCACTAAAGTGCTGAAGCCCTGAGCAGGTACCGTCAAATGCCAAGGGCAGATTCGACATAAAGCCCTTGACACTCCCGTTGTTTTGTGTCTTATAGACATTCAGACGTTTCCATTCGTTGCAGAAGGACAGAAACTCCATTGGGTAGTCACCCTTAGACACCTCATACCACCATGTGTAACCTAGAGGGTCTTCAGCACTAGCGAGGATATTCGCCGTGTTCTCCATGACCCACGACACACGCTCATCAAAGCTAATCTTGTCATTCCCTGCCAGATTCGCTCCGTGGATAGCCATCCACCTGTCATCCCCTTCAGCCAATGGTGATGGGTTAGCGAACAGAAGTAGGCTTTTCTGGATGTCATCACCCTGCGGACTCAGGGCGGTCGGGATAGGATAGCAACGACCACGATAATCTACGTTCCACGGGAAATAGATTTTGTCGTACTCGCTGAACTTCTCAGCGACCTTGAGTGCCAAGAGACACCTAAGGGCTTTGCTCTTCCTAGCCTCTTCCTGCTTATAGATACCTACGGCTTTCTTCTTGTGCTCCTTCACTTGCTCTTCAGGAGCGTCCTCAGGCAAGCGTGGCAACGTTGGATAGGGTTCAGTCCGAGGGACTCCACCAAGCTCCCCTCCTGACGCATAGATTTCCTTGAGTGTCTGAAGGACGAACTGGTTGATAACAAAGGGCGTGTCCTGCATCGCGTTAAGCGCGTCATAGACAACACCAAGGTCAATGGCGCTTAACTTTCGGTTATAGGCTTTCAGGAACTTTGTCTTTGTTTGCACCTTCAGCCTAATAAGCTGAGTGCCTAACATAGACTCACCATAATACCCCCCGTCATGTGGGTCAGTCCAATGGCGTGGCGGGATGATGGTAGGCATGTAACGAACGGCATTAGCTATCATGCGAGACTCGTTGGTCTCCCATGTTGCTTTGAACCAGTCCGTGGCATCCACGGCCTTGACATGCTTTGTGCCTTTGCCTGAGTTGACTTCTTTGTCACGGATGACATAGTAGTCGGAACCTGCAATCAGCATCTCTAAGACTTTGGCTCCTAAGACCTCAGTCTGCTGACTAGACCAAGAAAGACCTACATAGCCTTCCTTGTTCATCCGATTCGTCGCATAGGCCATACGGTACGACGAGCGTACACGTTGCTCTATGCCCTTATCCATAGACTTCTTGAGCCACTTGACATCTATGCCATTTGCCTCTTCCCACTGGTAGAAGCGTGCGACCTCAGCCTCACGCTTGATATGCGACCCAATCATCATGGCGACGTTCGACAACGTGGTCTGAGTGCTGTCATGAGACATCAACACGGCATCCATTGCCTTACTGTGTCCTGCAAGTACGAGCAGGTCTTCCAGTTCTTGCTCATCCTCCCGATAGATGGAAAGCAAATCCTTCATCGGGACTAACCATGCTCCCTGTGTGGTCTTCTTCGGGTGTTTTGCGTCTTCGAGCAAGGCGCGAATGTTGTTGCGGCAGGTCTCCCACGAGTGTTTCATGGGGAGTGTAAAATGAAGTGTGTAAGTTACCGGTAACCAATTTACTAACTTACGCA
>OGGS01001101.1_pt1 | contig 20798 bp, 12 predicted proteins | sample 1571281 | NCBI WGS metagenome assembly OGGS01 (sample SAMEA2582042, study PRJEB24529) | metagenome | biome: Human gut stool | place: China | collected 2011 | reverse complement strand
GGGCTACAACAAGGGGCTGGAGGGCCGCACCACCCACGACTGGCTCAACCGCGACGCCGCCGAGGTGGACAAGTACCTGGCCGACGAGCGCTGCACCTTTACCTTTACGCTCAACGCCTACTACAGCATGTTCAGCGGCATCCTGCGCCTGCACGACCCGGCTTTTCTGGCCCGGATGCCCAAGGACCTGCCCCTGCTGTTCCTGGCCGGCACCGCCGACCCGGTGGGCGACCGGGGCAAGGGCGTGCTGCGCGCCATCCAGAGCCTGAAGGCCGCAGGCGTGCAGAACATCCGCTGCAAGCTGTACCCCGGCGCCCGGCACGAACTGCTGGTGGAGACCAACCGGCAGGAAGTGTTTGCCGACATTGCCGCCTGGCTGAACGATCAGCTGGGCTGACCACACTGCACCGCACCTTCTTTGCATTTTTCAAAGCCGCTGCCCGGCACACCGGGCGGCGGCTTTTCTGCGTTCTACAACAAGAAATTCCAATGCGTATCAAGACCATTTCAACAGTGCAACAATAGCGTACCTCTCTCTGCATTCTGCGTAAAATCTTGCTGCATTTTTTTGCATTTTGCCAATTATCCGCGTATTTCCGTGAACTTATTGACAGTGCAGCCATAAAATAGTATACCATAAGCAGAGTTTATTGCTCTGTTTTATCTCCGTATAGATACAATTTATGGTATCTTTTGTGTGCAGAACGAAAGGAGCGAATCTTATGACGAACAAGAAATTCAAAAAAGCCGCAATGGCTCTGGCCCTGACCGCCTGTGTGGCAGCCACCCCTCTGGCCGCCAACGCTGAGACCCCTGAAAACGCAGTCCCTGTAGAGAACAAAGAACGTTCCGAAGCAGAAACTCCTGCACAACAGGCTTCTGAAAGTGCAAACACTGCTCCCGTAGAAAACCAGGAGCACGAAAACGCCGAGGGCATTCTGGAGGACCGGGAGACTGAGGACAAGAAAATCACGACCGATGTCGAGTACACCGACCGCGAGTTCACCTATAATGAGGACGGCACCGTCAAATCGGAGGAATCCTCCGGTGATATCGTCCAGAAGGAGATGGATAAGAGCACCGAAGCCGCTTCTGGCGAGACCACCGAGGAAGGCAAGGGCATCGAAGCTCCCGATGCGGACATCTCCGAACCGGTCAAGGACGCCGAGGGCAAGATCATCGGCACTGCCTCCAAGGAGGAGCGCACCGAACAGGAAACCACCATCACACCCACCAGCCCGGACTCTGAAAAGCTGGTAGACAGCACTGTCAACCCGGACGGTTCTGTGACCAACCGCTACGAGACTTCTCACACTGCTGATAAGACTACAACCAACACAACCACCGGCACAGTTACCGCAGACACCAAGGAGATTTTTGTGACCGATGGCAAAGAGGTTGACCTTAAGCAGGAGTTGGGCGAGGATTATCAGGAAAAACTGAAGTGGGACACCGTCGATGGCACCTCGTTCAACGGCTACACCGTGGGCAGCATGGAAGAAGACGGCGACCGCCAGACCTACACCCTGACCAAACACACGAAAGACACCGACCTTGAGATGACCGGCGAAGATCTTGCCAAGCTCCTGGAAGCTGACTACACCAAAACCGAGAACGACGATGGCAGCTACACCCTGACCAAAAGCATCCGTACTTCTGCCGGCGAACAAACTGTGTACATCACCGTGACCGGCAACAAGGCCACCCGCACGGTGGACACTACCCTGAAGGTGGACGTTAAAAAGAGCGAGCACTCTGGAACCGCCGACGTGAAGCAAGATGACGTGACGCTGCCCAACAAAACGGACAAAACGCTGACCTTTACGGACAAGGACAACAACACCTTCTCTGTGGATCTGGACGAACTGCTCCAGAAACAGGACAAGACCGAGAGCACCAATGCTACTGGCGATAAGGTTATCACCGTGAAGGACGGCAGCAAGACCTATGAGATCGTTTATCACGAGACGAGCGAGTACGCCGACGCACAGGTCAAGGATATGTCCGCCGATGAACTGGCCAAACTGCTGAACAGCAATCCCGGCAACGGCACCTTCACCGTCAAGGATGGCAAGGTCTGCAAGGTGGTCAACGGCGAAGCCTGCGAGATCAGCTACGATGATGCCTCGCAGCTGCTGAAAAAGGTCCAGATTTCTGTCACTATGACCGATGCCGACAATCAGCTGTCCAAGGATAACGGCACGCTGGAGGATGCCGAGCTCCGCGCCAAGAAGGCTGCTTTGCAGAAGGCTCTGGCAGACGCGATCGAAGCCTGCACTGGCACCAAGGTGGATCCCGCTTCCCTGACCCTCACTGATGAGGATGTTTCCTTCCCCAAGGAGAACATCAGTGCAAACAAAGATGTTCTGAATCGCACCTACGTTTATACTGCTTCGGATGGCAAGAAGTATACCTTTACTTACAATTTTGTTTATAATGACAAACCGAGCAGTGTCTCAGGGGCAGGATATAAGGGCGCCGGCTATTTTATGGATGGTATCCATGTTGGAACCGAAGAGATCGTGGCGGATGCCGACGGAAAGACGGATCACAAGAGCACTCTGATCGAAAGCGGTGTTTTTGTCTCCGGCAATGCCACCACAGATGCCAACGGTGCTTATACCACCATCACCAAGGACAGCCCCCTCTATGGCCTTGGCGTGGACTTCAAGACCGCTCCGAAAAACGCCGTTGCCGGTTCCATCAAGTATGATGATACCGGCCGCATCATTGAATACCAGACCACCGACGGCAAGACCATTAAGCTGTCTTACGAAAGCGTTGAGGTTCCGGATTCGAATCTGCCGTCTTATGCGCCTGTTGACGGAAAGACCAATATCAACAGCAAGTCCTTCACCAGAGTGACCTGGGAGGCCTGGGATCTGGGCGAGATCCGCAACGAAGAGCAGGCGGATGACCAGTGGACGATCTCTTCCGGCAAGGATGAGAGCGGCGGCCTGACCTATACCATCGTGGACAAGAAGAACAATGTCACCTATGACGATCTGATCCGGGTCGGCAGCAACAGCTACACCAAAACCGTGACCGATGAAAACGGTGTCAAGACCACCTACACCGTCACCGTTGAACCCGGCAGTCTGAGCGAAAGCAGGGCTCTGACCGAGCTGGCCGAGCGCTACGGCGTGGAGGCCGCTGCCATCACCGTGAAAGACGGCGTTGCCTCCTTTACCAAGGACGGCAAGCAGTACCAGGTCAGTTATGGCAGTCAGCTGAAGATCGAGACCGTTCTCACCACCGAGGGCACGGTCACGACCGATGCTGATCAGGCAGAGCTGCTGGAAAAGATCCAGCAGATGCAAAAGGATCTGCAGGATGGCGAAATTCTGGATGTGGGCGGCTACCAGGTAACGATCTCGACCTCGAAGGATGAGATCATTGAGATCCTCCATAAGGTCGGCGAGACCACCGACTTCACCCGCTTGACCCGCGAGGAGCTGAAGGCTCTGCTGGAAAAGGAAAAGGCAGAGGCCGATGCCGCCGGCAAGAGCTATACGGGCGACATGGATGTTTCGCACCCGGAGTACAGCAACAAAAACCTGTACGGCAAGCCTGACACGGGTATCTTCGCCACCAAAAAGAAAGAGTATCTGTCCTATGATGGCAACTACATCCAGCATCTGGAGCTGAACGCAACGACCAAGGCCGACCTGCTGAAGGACGCTGACGGCAACGTCAGCCAGACCGACTGTGTTCTGGTGGACAAGAAACTGGAATACAGCGACGATCTGGATAAGCTCATTGACAGCCAGGGCACCAGCGTGGTCAACCTGCAGGATAAGATCGGTTACGACATCCCCATGGATCGCTATGAATATGCCCGCACCAGCTTCAGTGACGGCGACAAGCTGAACTGGAATGTCCGCAACAACCACCCCACTGCCAGCACCTATTATAAGGTGTCCGGTACGGTGGCCTACAACCAGTACAAACTGGCAGATGGCACCCCTGATCTCACGAAGGAGCAGGCCGAAGCCCTTCTGAAGAAGCTTCAGGCGGAGGGTTATGCCGATGCTTCCATCGTGACCTTCTACACGACCGAACATGAGCATCAGCAGACGGAAAGAAACGCTTCTTACCGCATCTATCTGAACAAGAGCGAGCTGATTTCCTACGGTTACCTGTCCTACGACAGCAACACCTGCACCAATGCCCACAATTGGAATCAGGCGATGTACGGCTTATCGAACAAGTATTTCAATCCTGATGCCTACTGCGGCGGCTACGACCTTGGACTGACCGGTTTCCGTCAGGTAGACGACAAGACCTTTGTGGCACAGGGCAAAAAGACCATCACCGTGTCCCGCATCCTGCCTGCCACCACGCTGACCAACAACCACCTGACCATCACCGATTCCGCACAGAAAGCCGATACCGGCAGCGGAGTCAGCGGCCGCTACAACTATACCACCACCGTCTCCGGCTCGCGAGTGAATTACTCCGCCCTGGGTACTGCGACCCACGAGACCTGGAAGGAAGCTGCGCAGCAGACCACCGAGCGCACCGGCGAACAGGGCGATGGAACGTTGTCTTATACCTACCGTTCCACGCAGGATGCCAGTGTGGATGCCGAAAGCGCCCACAAAGAAGAAACTGTCGTCCGTCACGGCACTGCAGACTACGAATACACCTACACCGCCAGCAAGGACGAAGTAGAGATCACCACCGACAGCCGCACCGAAACCACTACACCCGAAACGCCTGAAACTCCGGATACCCCCGTCAGCCCGGAAGGCCCCACCACGCCTCCCGTGCAGGACGCCACTCCGGATGATGCCGAGACGCCTGTGACCCCGGAGAACCCCGCCAATCCTTCTGTGCAGGATGCCACCCCCGATACCGTGGCCGCCCTGCCCAAGACCGGCGTGAACTGGACGGCGGCTCTGGCCATGGCTCTGAGCGGCATGGCCCTCACCGTGGCCGGTGCCTTCACCAGCCTGTTTGCCAAGAGCAAGCACTAAAAGCCAACCCCCAACGGGCCTGAAAACCCGTTGTTCCTCGCACACAACAGCAAAGCCCCCGGAGAGTTCTCCGGGGGCTTTGTTGTTGCCCGGAAACGGCCCGGCAGGCAGTGAATATCCCGGGCCCGCAGGCTGGATCTTTCCTGCGTTTCAATAGCGTTTCAGAAGCACCTCAAAACCGTATCTGTTGTGTAACTCAGTTGGAGTTGCTCTCATGCAAACTGCATATTTCTCCTTTTTATTTTTTAGCATCCCGCTGAAATTTGCTTTTTATCGACAGTTTTATTGACTTCTTTCATTTTATATGTTATATGATAGCTGTAGATCAATGCGGACATTTATCTACGAATAGATACGTTTTATAGTATCTTTTGTGTGCAGAACGAAAGGAGCGAATCTGATGACGAACAAGAAATTCAAAAAAGCCGCCATGGCTCTGGCCCTGACCGCCTGTGTGGCAGCCACCCCTCTGGCCGCCAATGCTGAGACCCCTGAAAACGCAGCCGACGTACAGGCTCCTGCTGCCGTTGATCATACCGAGGCCGACACGCAGGAAGCCCCGGAAGCCGAACTGCCTGCAGAGGAAGAGCCGGAAGCTCAGCCCGCTGCAGAGGCTGCTGCGCAGCCTGCCGCTCCGGAAGCAACCCCCATCGCAGTGGAACTGCCCACCGCAGAGAAAACTCCCGAGGAGGAGGAAGCCACCGAGGAAAAGGCAGAGGCTCCTGAGGAGAATGCTGTGGTGGAGAAGGAGACCCCTGCGAAGGTCGCCCCCACTGAGGATGCTGTAGTGGAAAAGGAGACCCCTGTGGAGGTCGCCCCTGCCCCTGCGAAGGTCGCCTCTGCCCCTGCGAAGGCGGACGTAGACAACCTGATCGAGGACCCGGATGCAGGCATCGCCACCATGGACGGCGCGGAGAAAGAGGTCAGCAAGGACGAGGCCAAGATCGGTGAAACCAGCTACGGCACCCTACAGGGTGCTATTGACAGTGCCAAGGATGGCGACGAGGTCGTCCTGCAGAAGAACCACAAGGGCAATATCAAAATTGCCGAGTGGATCAAACTGAACCTGAACGGCAAGAAGATCGAAGGCAACGTGGACGTGGACCTGTCCAAGAAGCAGGACGACACCGCCACCAGCCAGGACGGCGAGACCACCGTTGACAAAAAGGTGGAGATCGTTCATGGTACCATCACCGGTGCCACCGAAAGCGGCGTTACCGTCAAGGACGCTGGGGACACCAGCATTCTGCTGAAGGACCTGACCATCGAGGAAAACCAGGGCAAACAGGGCGGCGGCGTTCACATCGAGAACAGCCAGAATGTTACCATCGACCACTGCACCATCCAGAACAACAAGACCACTGAGGTCAGCAAGAACGGTACTGATGTGTCGCTTGGCGCAGGCGGCGGCGTTTTCGTTTCCAACAACAGCAACGTCACCATTACCGATTCCCAGATTCTGGATAACACTGGTACCCGTGGCGGCGGCATCTACACGGAGCACTCCACCGTAGAGGTGAAGGACTCCAAGATCGACGGGAACACGGCGGACGATGTTCCGGAGAAGGCTCCCAACAGCAACAAGGGCCTGGGCGGTGGTATCTACAGCTTTGACAGCACCCTCACTGTCACCGATAGCACCATCAGCGGCAACGAGGCAAAGGGTTCCACCTCTACCATTATCTACAATGATGGCGAGCTTTCCTCTAGTACCCTTGGCAACGGCGGCGGCGGCATCTGTGCCGTTGGTAAAAAATCCGACGTCACCCTGGACAAAGTAACCGTAACCGGAAACAAGGCAACCTCCAACGTCAGTACCAATCTGGGTGCCGGCGGCGGCATTGAAGCCCAGGGCGGCAGCCTCACCGTTAAGGATTCCACCATCAGCAACAACAACGCCCGGGGCAACGGCGGCGGTATCTTCTCCGCACAGGGCAACGTGCTGGATGTCTCGGATTCTACCATCCAGGGCAACAAGGGCAATAACGGCGGCGGCATCCACACGGGTGAAGCCCGTGACCCTTCTAAAACGCCTTCCAAGGCCACCATTACCGATACCAAGATCCTGGATAACGAGATCACCGGCAGTCTGGGCGGCGGTGTGCATGTTGGCACTCGGGCTAACGCAACACTTAAAGATTGCACCGTAGCAGGTAACAAAGCCGACACGGTAAATGGCACAGGCGGCGGCGTCAGCGCCTTTGGTATAGGCGTTGATGTCACCCTGGACAATGTTCGGGTGGAGAATAACACCGCCGACGGCAAGAATGGCAAGGGCGGCGGCGTGTACCTGCAGGGCAACCAGTTCGGTGCTAGTTCCCTCACCCTGAAAAACGGCACCATTATCCAGAACAACACCGCCAACGGCAAGAATGGCAACGGCGGCGGCGTGTACCTGAAGGGTAACGTCACGCTCAAATCCGACGGCGCAGATGGCAGGATCACCATCTCCGAGAACAAAGCCACCCAGGGTGCCGGTATCTTTACCGGGATCTGGAAAGTCGGCAAAGAGACCACTGCTCCCCATCTTGTGCTGGAGAACACCGATGTTCTCAACAACATTTCCACCAGCAAGGGCGGCGGCATTCATCTGACCACCGGCACCACCCTTGATCTGCTGAAGTCCAAGGTGGACGGCAACACCGGCGGTTCCGGCGGCGGCATCTTTGCCAAGGACAATGCCAAGCTGAACATCCAGGATTCCTCCATTTCCGGCAACACCGCCACCAACGGTGGCTGGGGCGGCGGCATCTACACTGACCTCAAGGACGGCTCTATTACCATCCAGGGCAGCACCATCGAGGGCAATAAGACCACGACCACAAGAGCAAAGGGCGGCGGTGTCAGTATCGCTGCCACCGGCAGCACTCAGGTCACCATCGACCACAACACCATCCAGGGCAACGAGGCCATGGGAGACGGTGGCGGCCTTTACATCCACAATAACATCAATGGCCAGTACAAACCCCTGGACACCATCGTCCAGATCACCAACAACACCATCCAGAACAACCGCTGCGGAAACTCCGGTGCTGGCATCTATGTGTTTGGTGTCAATTCTGTGCTGGATTCCAACCTCATCACCGGCAACACCATTGCCTCCGGCTATGGCGGCGGCGGCGGCGTCCGGGTGGATACCACCAACAGCATTCCTACCTCTGTCACTTGCACCCTGAAGAACAATACCATCTCCAACAACACCGCTCCTGCTGGCGGCGGCGTTTCCTCTGGCTCCAACACGCTGCTCTACAGCAATAAGAACACGGGCATCACCTGCACTATCATCATGGAAAGCGGCAGCATCACTGGCAACCATGCTACTTCTACGCTGGGCAGCCAAGCTGGCGGCGGCGGTGTCCATCTGGTGGGCAACGGTACACGCTTTGTCATGAAGGGCGGCACTATTGAGGGCAACGACGCAGCTTCCAACGGCGGCGGCGTATTTAGCACCAACTACGAGGGCTTTAAGGTTCTGGGTGGTGCCCTCCAGAACAACACGGCCAAGCTGAATGGCGGCGCCATCTTCATCCAGAACGCCGCACCTAAACGTGTCTTTGCCGGTGGCGCTGTGACCAACACCCCGGAGCAGGAAGTGTTGGAGATCGGTGCACCGGTCATCATCACCGGCAACTCTGCCGGGCAGTACGGCGGCGGTATCTTTGCAGCCAACGGCGTTACTGTAAAGATGGCAGGCCACCTGCTGAACAACCACGCAGACGAGGCTGGCGACGACCTCTACATGATGGTGGACACCAACATGTACCCCATGGGCCATTACACCGATGGTGATGTTAAAAATGTTCTGGTCCTCCGCCCTGTGACCAAGGAAGATGATTGGACCCTCACCGACTGCGGCCACATCATTGATGGCTGGTATCTGGACAACACCGCCCCCGAGCGTTGGAACGCCGACAAGAAGCAGGACGCAGAGGGCAACGATCTCCCGGCCTTTATCGTTAATCTGAACACCCTGCTGGAAGGCTCCGACTACACCATCACGGTGGACGAAAACGGCAACTACGTCATTACTCTGGCCAGTGACCAGGTCCTGGCCCTGAAGGCTGCACATGACGTGATCCCGGAGCCTACCCCGGAACCTGATCCGGAACCCACCCCGGATCCTGACACCCCGGACACCCCCGTCAGCCCGGAAGACCCCACCACGCCTCCCGTGCAGGACGCCACTCCGGATGATGCCGAGACGCCCGTGACCCCGGAGAACCCCGCCAATCCTTCTGTGCAGGATGCTACCCCGGACAGCACCGTGGCCGCCCTGCCCAAGACCGGCGTCAACTGGTTCACCGCTCTGGCCATGGCCCTGAGCGGCATGGCCCTCACCGTAGCCGGTGCGTTCACCAGCCTGTTCGCCAAGAGCAAGCACTGATGCGCTGACAAGACCAACCCCCAGTGAGCCGTAAAAAGCTCGCTGTTCCTCGCACACAACAACAATGCCCCCGGAGAGTTCTCCGGGGGCATTGTTGTTTCTATCGGTTTTTATTTTCTCAGCCAGCCGTCCACAGCGGCCACCAGCGCCTTGCCGCGGCGGCCCAGCAGGCGGGGCAGCAGCACACGGGCCATGGCCCACACGCCTGCAAAGTTGATCAGGATGACCACTGCGGTGATCAGGCCGGTCCACAGGCCGTACAGCGGGGTCTCGGCCAGCAGCACAAAGGCCTCGAACACCAGCAGACCCACGTTCAGTAGCACCCGGCCCGGATGCACATGCATATGGATCATGCGGTTTGCGTCGATGGAGCGCAGTGTGAACACCAGCGCCAGCCCCAGGAAGGAAGCGTATGTGGCACCGATGGGGCCCCACCACTTGATGAAGAAGTAGTTCATGATGCAGTTGCTGATGGCACCGGCCATCATGGTGACCATGCTGCGGCTGGACTTTTTGGTCACCACATACACGCTGTTCATGAACTGGTTGAAGCAGCTGCAGGTGGAGGCCAGCACCAGGAAGGGCACGAAGTGCCAGGCGTAGTAGTAGTTGGACTTCATGATGTGCATCACCGGGCGGCACAGCCAGATGATGCCCGCCGCACAGCAGAACAGCACACTGGAATAGGTGCGGAAGATCTTGGTAAAGAACCTGGCGCGGCCCTCTTCTTCGGTGACAGCCGAGAGCTGCCAGGCGTCGTAGAAGATCAGGCCCAGCGTGGTGAGGATGGTGGGCAGGAAGTAGCCCGTGGAGAGCAGGCCGCTCCAGGCGTTGCCGTCCCGGCCGTCCAGTCCGTTGCACATCTCACGCACAAAGAACAGGTCGGAGGCGTTGATGATCCAGAAGCTGATCTGTGCCGGGATCATGGGCAGCGAGAAGTGGAGCATCTGCTTCCACAGGTCCTTGTTGATGCCCTTGAGCTCCACATAATTCCACAGCTTGCCGGTGACCATGAGGAACAGCACGCTGACCAGATCACCGCTGATGATGGCCAGCAGGTAGCCGTTGGCACCCCACTTGAAGCCCACCAGATACAGCACATAGAACGCCATGGTGGCCACGGTGCACAGCACGCCGTCCACGGCCACCAGCTTGTTCCACTGGCGGCTGCGCACGAACTGGGTGCAGAGGGTGCGCAGGCAGCTCATCAGGACATAAATATAAATGAGCAGGCCGTACTGGGCCATATCGGGCAAAAACTGCGCCACCGGCCAGCAGAGCACGAGGATGCCGAAGCCGCCGAGGATGGTGAGCAGGCCGTTGGTGAACACCTGCTTTTCGCTGTTGCCCCTGTCCAAGCCAAAGCGGATGATGGCGTTGGACATGCCCATCGAGACAAAGGGGATGAGCAGGTTTGCATACTGGCTCAGGATCTTCGCCAGACCCAGATCGGCGATCTCGGCCATGGCGTAGGTCAGGAACGGCTGCACCAAAAGGGTCAGCAGCTTCGACGAAAAGCTCGAAATGGCAAAGATAATGGTGTTTCCGGCCAGCTTTGAATATTTATCGCCGCCGGAGGTCTTTTTTTCACTTTCCAAGGGTCGAACCCCTCCTGTTGATTTTTATCACAAGGTTTATTTCAATAAAGCCCGCCGTTCTTTCCAGTCCGGCAGCAGCTTTTCCACCTCGGCCCAGAAGGCCGGGCTGTGGTTGGGCTGCAGGAAGTGGCAGTACTCGTGCACCACCACATAGATCTGTGCGGCGGGCGGCATATTGTAGAGCTGCAATGCAAAGGTGATCTGCCGCCGTTTCATGTAGCACACGCCCCACTTGCTGGTCATGGCCCGCACCTTGATGGTGGGCTTCTGCCCGCCCAGCACCCCGGCAAAGGCCGGGTAGACCTTGTCGCTCATGGCGGTAAAGCAGGCCAGTGCCTCCGCCTGGGAGGGCAGGGGCTGGTCATTCCGGGCGTTCCGCCGCAGCTGGCGGGAGACCGCCTCCCGGATCCACTGGGCCTGCTCTGTCACAAAGGCATCGGCAAAGCCCACCGTGTAGGACCACGGGATGCTCACGGCCACGGTGCCGTCCCGCCGGATGTGCAGGTTGAGCCGCTTGACCTTTTTGCGGGTCAGCTCATAGGGAATGCCAGCGGCGGTGCGCCGGGTCACTTCCGGCTTGCGCTGCGGCATTTCAGCCAGTCCTCCACGGGCAGCTGGGCAAGGACCACTGCTGCAAAGATGAGGGTGCAGCCAAAGACCTCCCGCATGGAAAGGCTCTGGTGGAGCAGCAGCCAGCCGCCCAGCGCGCTGAACACGCTTTCCAGACACATGATGAGGCTTGCAATGGCGGGGTTTACGTCCCGCTGGCCCAGGATCTGCAGGGTGTAGGCCACGCCGCTGGACATCACGCCGCAGTAGGCCAGCGGGAGCCAGTTGGCCCCGAACTCGGCCAGGGTGGGGTTCTCGAACAGCAAGGCGGCAGCGGTGCTCTCTACGGCCACCACAAAGAACTGCAGCAGGCTCAGGCGGACACCGTCTACCTGCGGGGAAAAGTGGTCCACCGTCATAATTTGAAAGCTGAACAGCACGGCGCAGGAAAGCAGGATCCAATCGCTGGCCTCAATGCCGCCAAAGCCGTTTTTCATGCAGAGCAGATAGAGCCCGCCCACGGCGATGACCATGCTCAGCCAGAGCCGGGCACTGCCCCGCCGCCCCAGAAACAGCCCGAACACCGGCACCAGCACCACATACATGGCGGTCAGGAAACCGGCCTTGGCCGTGGAAGGGTTGAGCGTGATGCCGATCTGCTGGGCAGCGGAGGCCGCAAACAGCAAAGTGCCGCAGCAAAGCCCCGCCGTCAGCAGAAGCCTGCTGTCGGCAGGGGCTTTGGGCCAGCCATAGGCTGCGCCGTGCCTGCGGTGGAGGGCATCAAAGGCGCGGACGGTGGGCAGCAGTACCAGCACCGCCAGCCAGCTGCGCCCGGCCAAAAAGGAATAAGCCCCCATGCCGGAGCCTGCGCTCTGGGCCACGAACGCCGTGCCCCAGATAAAGGCGCAGAGCATCAGCATGAGAGAGTGTTTCGTTTGTGTGTTCATCTTAGCCGATGCCCTCCACTTTCATCAGACCGTAGAGGTAGTAACGGCTGGAATCATAGGAAATGGTAACGCGGTAGCTTGCGTTGGGATCAAGGTTGTCAATGTCGCAGTGGTAGTTCTGGCCGTCGGCGGTGAAATAGAAGGTGGTGTTGTCCACATACTGCGCGCCGCCGTCCACCTTTTTCCAGAGGGAGACCTTGAACTTCTGGGCACCGCCGTCGGTGGTGCCGCAGCCGTAAATGCTCAGCAGGCCGCTGGGCACGGTGAAGTATTCGGTCTGGCGGCTCCAGATGCCGTTGAACACGATGTTCAGCGCCCCGTTGGCCCGGGCTGTGGCATATTTGGCCGTGGTGTCGGCAATGCCATCAATCACCAGTGGGTCAGAGCTGAGCACGGCCCACTGGGTGGTGTCATCCTCCTGCACCTCGTTGGAAGACCCGAACACCTTTTGGGCAATGCTCTTGCAGCCGCTCAGGACGACAACGGCCAGCACAGCTGCCAGCGCAAAGGCAAGGATTCGTTTTGTTTTACTCATGTTTTTCTATCCTCAAAAACAGCAGGTGAAAAATGCGATATTTTTGCATGATACCATAGTATACCGCATTTTTTTCCTGCTTACAAGGGATTTTCTGTGTCTTAGCCGTCCAATGCCGTCAGAGCGGCACGTTCGGCGGCGGCAAGGCCGCTTTCGTCGGAGCGGAACAGGGAGCCATAGCGGTAGAGCGCCCAGCCCCCGGCACCGGCGCTGCGCAGGTCGGTCACCTGCCGGGCCAGCGCGCTGCCGGTGCACCACTGGCTGACGCTGTCGGCGTTGGTTCCGCCGTCTCCCACACCGACCCGGTAGGCTCCCAGCCCGAAATAGAGGGCCGTGCTTTCGGCCCGGGGCAGGGCCAGCCACTCGGCGGTGATGTTCTCAAAGGCAAAGCGGGTGCTGCCGGAGGAGAGAGTATAGCCGTAGCCCCAGTAGATCTGGGGGCAGAGGTAATCCACAACGGCATCCGCACCGGAGGCCGTCAGCCAGACGGAGAGATCGGTGTACTGCTCGTTCCGGTCGTTGTCCGGGTTGCCCTGGGGGCTGACCCCGAACCGCAGGGTCGGGTCGGCAGCCTTGACGGCATCGTGGACAGCTTTGACCAGCCGGGTCACGTTGGCCCGCCGCCATGCGGTCAGGTCAGCTTCCCCGCTGGCTGCAAACTGCGCCGCATCAATGGAAGGATCGGTGGTGGGGTAGAAGTAGTCGTCAAAGTGGATGCCGTCCACGGCGTAGTTCTGCACCAGCTCTGCCACGCCCTGCACCACATAGTCGGCAGCCTCCGGAATGGCGGGGTTCAGGTAGGCCCCCTCGTTCACGGTGCAGACCCACTCCGGGTGGGCGTTCAGCAGGCTGTTCTCTGCAATAGCAGGGGGCATGGAGGCCGAGCTCCTGAGCCGGTAGGGGTTGACCCAGGCCTCCAGCGAAAGCCCCCGGGCGTGGGCCTCGGTCAGCAGCACGTCCAGCGGGTCGAAGCCCGGGTCCTGCCCCTGCACGCCGGTGCACAGGTGGCTCCACGGGAAGAGGCTGCTCCGGTAAAGCGCATCCCCAAAGGGGCGCACCTGCGCAATGACGGTGTTCAGCCCAAGGGACAGGCAGTTGTCCATCAGCGCGGCGGCATCGGCCCGGAACGCGCTTTCTGAGGAAAAGTCCATCTCTGCAAATTCGAGATAGCTCACCCACACCGCCCGCCACTCCCCGGCGGGCAGGGCGGGGTTGGGGGCAGCCTGTGGCGATGGCGCAGGCTCCGCGTTGTTTCCTGCCGGGATAGAACGCAGCAGATAATACGTCAGGGCGGCAGATACAGAGCCGCCCAGTCCGATCAGGAAGGCGCGGCGGCCAACCTGGCGCTTGCGGTGCCGGTTCCGCCGCCGCTGGGTCATGCGTCTTCCTCCTGCATCTTGTACAGGCTCAGTGCCGCCCAGCCCCGGGCGCAGGCCAGCAGCACCCAGAGCAGATTGGCCCAGAAGCTCAGGCCTGCCATGCCGCCGTAGACCGTGAGCAGGACAAAGAGCAGGTGGAACGCCTCAGCGGCACCCACCAGCTGCAGCTGGCGCTGGATGGGCCTGCCCTTCCGGTATTCCAGTGCCAGCAGGGCGGGCCAGACCAGTGCGGAGAATAAGTAGGCTGCCCAGCCGCCCAGCACATAGCTGAGCATGAGCAGGACAAAGATCAGGAAATAGCTGCGCTTGTCCTTGGGGTCAGAGCCCTTTTCAGCGGCCAGAAACAGAATGGTGATGCCGGTGATGCAGAACGCGACCATCTCCAAAAACGAAAAATCCATGCCGCCCAGCACGGCAAAGCCGTTGAGCATGGATGCCGCTGCCGCGCACAGCAGGAAGAAATACCAGGTCTTATGGGTGAATTTGAGCTTCATAGGGGAAGTCCTCCAGCAAAAATTTGGATTGTTTCAAATATTATAACACAATTTTCCGCAGGTTGTGTTACAATAAGGAAAACATGATTCAAAATCTGCGGAGGGACCCATGAACGTTGTATTCTCACTCATCCTGCTGGCGGCCGCCCTGGGCTGCATCGTTTTTCTGCTCACCCGGCGGGAAAACGCCCGCCGCAGCCAGTATGGCCCCAGCGGCCTTTCCGAATTCCGCACCGACCTGCCGCTGGACGACTGCTTTGACCGGCTGGACCAGCACAGCCCGGACGATGAGTTTGCCTACGAATGCCGCCGTGAGAACGATGGCGGTTTCCTGCTCCATCTGACCCTGCACCAGCCCACCCAGCAGCCGCTGGACACCCTGTATACCCTCCGGCTTGACCCCGGGCGGCAGACCATTGCCACCCTGATCTTTATCCGGGAGGCCTTTGGCTACAAGGAGCCGCTTTTTCCGCAGGAAATGCTGGACAAGTTCATGCAGCAGAAGCTGGAAGCCCACCGCACAAAATAATTTTGCCCGAAACGCTTTTCATTTCGCGCGTTTTTTGTTATACTTACTTGTGCGCCCGGCAAACCGGGCAATGGGGGCTAGTAGCTCAGTTGGTCAGAGCTGGCGGCTCATAACCGCTTGGTCCCGGGTTCAAGTCCTGGATGGCCCACCACAAAGCACGAAGGTTTCGGCCTTCGTGCTTCTTTTTTTGCTCATTCGTACAGTTCCTTGCTCATCTGGTTGCGAATCTCATCACGCCGCCTATCGTAGACCTGCGTGTAGATCGCAAGGGTCGTGCTGGGCTGCGCGTGTCCGGCTTCTGCCAGCTTGCATCTATCAGCTTTTTTCTGGATTTCCACTGTCCGTGATATGATGCTTGCGACTGTGATGATATTGCCTTAGCGTAACCGCAGTATCAATCATTTTTTGCCATTTTTCGCATTGCAATCAAAGCTGCCAACATAATTAAAGGAAATGTGCATCCCGTCAACAAACCTACCTGAAGATTATCTCCTGCCTGCTGTGAAAAATATCCTACCATGCTCGGACCAAAAGCACCACCCATATCTCCAGCTACAGCCAACAGTGCAAACAAGGCTGTACCTCCTTTTGGAATCCTCGGAACAGTAATGCTGATACTTCCGGGCCACATAATACCAACTGAGAAGCCACATAGGATACATCCAATCAACCCCAAAATCGGCATTGCAGATAGACCAGCCAAAAGATAGCTCAATACACAAAGAACTCCCGATACCAGCATAAACTTTGTCAAATCTATCTTTTCACCAAATTTGCCGTACAGCACACGGGCAATGCCCATTGTGATTGCAAACAAGCACGGACCCGCCAAATCGCCAACGGATTTGGTTAATCCTAATGCGGATTCTGCAAAAGCTGATGCCCACTGCGCCATTGCCATTTCAGAAGCTCCAGCGCAAATCATTAGGATAATTGCAACTCCAAAAATAGGCATCTTCAGCAATTGACGCAACGACATTCTCTGACCGTCCTCTACCAAATGCTCAATAGGGCAGGTGGCAAAATTGTAAATATTGTACAAAGGAATCATTGCCCACAAATAGGCTAAAATCCTCCATTTGTCAATACCAAAAACGGAAAAGAAAATTGTAGAAAGTAAAATCACGCCCACACTGCCCCAGCAGTAAAAGGAATGAAGTAGGCTCATCACTTTTTCCTTATGGTCAAAGGGACAGGCTTCCACAATAGGGCTGCACAACACCTCAACAAGACCACTTCCGAGTGCATAAAAAAACACTCCGATCAGTATTCCGACATATGGAGATATTATATTGGGCAAAACCGCAAGTCCGATCAACCCCAGACCTGCAAACAGCTGAGAAGCCACGATGGATTTTCGGTATCCAATAGAATCCACATATTTTGCACAAATTAAATCTACGCTTAATTGTGTTACATAGAATACTGCGGGAATTAAGGCAATCTGTCCCAGTGAGATGTTGAAATCTGAATGAAACGTCAAAAAAAGCAATGGTGCAAAATTAGCTGCGATTGCCTGTGTGATAAGTCCGAGATAACAGGCTCTTAATGTTTTTTTATAGTTCTTCATAGCACAAAGCCCTCCTTTCAAACTACATCGAATGATATCATGCTTTTGTTTGGACAGCAATGGACTTTACCACGTTTTTATTGTATAATATCACAATACAAAGGAGGGGGGCATCATTGGCAGACACCAGCGAATTAAAAATCATTACAGATGAAACTCTCATGGAAAAAAGAACCCACGGACAATCGGTATTTCCGTTTCAATACTATCTAGAAGATATCTGGGACTTCGACTTCCATACAATCGGTTGGCATTGGCATCAGGAAATTGAATTTATATATGTGCAAAGCGGTGAAGTGCAATGTTATATCGGAAAAGATAATTTCTCGTTACCAGCAGGCAGTGGTTTATTTATCAACACGAAAATCATTCATCAATTAACAGCAAAACAAACCACATTGATTCCAAATATTGTTTTTTCCCCTTTGCTGTTGGCTTCAGAGGAGAGTTTGATATACCAGCAATATATTAAGCCAGTGCTTACTTCAGATATTGACTTTTTGGTTTTTGAGCCGTATACCCTGTGGCATAAAGAGATACTTTCTTTACTAAATCAGATATTTGAGACGCAGAAACAAGCAAATTTTAGGGAGCTGACAACCATGCGATTGTTGGCAACCATTTGGGAGTTGCTGTACGGAAATATGGAATCCATGTTTCTACAAAGACAAACCGTTAAAAGAAACAGCGATACGTCTCGCCTTCAAATGATGATGAGTTTTATTCATAGTCATTATGCCGACCAGATCCAACTTGATGACATCGCAGATTTTGCCCATGTAAGTAAGAACACTTGTATGCAAATATTCAAGAATGGTATCCGTCAATCTCCTATTTCTTATTTGATACAATACAGGCTGAAAAAAGCCGCAAAACTACTGGCAGCAACGGAAATGAAGGTTATAACCATATCAGAACAATGCGGCTTTCACGATGCGCCTTATTTTTGCCGTAAATTTAAAGAGGTTTACGGGATTTCTCCTATTGAATACAGAAAAAACAACCTCTAAATTTACATATCAACAGCAAGTTTTATCGCTCCCCCAATTATGCTTGTCATACTCATTCTGCGATACTGTTATGAATAAACCATCACATGCAAATCAATTTCTTCTGCCCGGTTATGGATGTTATTATATCGTTGTACCCATTCCATTTGACAGGTACACTTTAATTCCGCTGTCGCGCCCTCGGTAGCTTTCATCTGTTCCATGATAGGAGAACAGCTCGCCCGACTGCCCGTAGAAGTAGTCCAGCGTCATTTGGTGTGACCTCGGATTTTCAACTGTGAGTGCTTGTTCATGTGGAAAACCTCCCTTCCGATTTTTACAAAAGAAAAAGCTCACCTCCTTTTTTTGAAAGTGAGCCATGTAAAAGCAAAATAGTAACAGTAAGTGTCGAGTTTCGTACCCAAAAATGCTTGGGTACGGTTCTGGGTACAAAGAGCCATTTTAGACACGAAAAGACACCAAAAGTTACGTCAAAGTACACAAAGATGTTTTTTCGGAATTATGAGATAGTCACAAGATTCCACAAGAAAAATGAAATTTCAAAATTAGCGACGTTCTCATGACCGCTTGGTCCCGGGTTCAAGTCCTGGATGGCCCACCAAAGAAAAGCTTCTGCCGTAAGGTGGAAGCTTTTTTTATAAAAAGGCGATGCAGGACTTGAAAGGACGGCCGAGCGAGAGCGAGGTAATGAACAGTCCAGTGGACTGTTCATTAGTCCGTGGGTGCTGGGCCCCTGGATGCCCCACCAAAGAAAAGCTTCTGCCGTAAGGCGGAAGCTTTTTTATAGAATGGCAGACAGGGATATAAAAGCAACGACTTTGCCCCTCCCTATGAAAGCGACTGTTTGTGGCGTAGATTGCAGTTTTTTGGCGGTTATGCTATACTAAAATAATAGTGTGAAAATGGTTAGGAGAAAAAATAAATGAAAACACAGCACAGCGGCCGGAGCTCATTTTCCGGCAAACTTGGCTTTGTCCTGTCGGCAGCCGGCGCCTCGGTTGGCCTGGGCAATATCTGGCGGTTCCCATACCTGGCGGCAAAATATGGCGGTGGAATTTTTCTGCTGATTTACATTCTGCTGGCGGTCACCTTTGGCTATACAATGATTATGGCAGAGACAGCGCTGGGACGGATGACCCGGAAAAGTCCGGTTGGGGCCTTTGCAGCTTCTGGAAAGGGACGCTGGCGTGCATTTGGAGGATGGATCAACGCGGTAATTCCCATTTTGATTGTGCCGTATTATTCGGTTATTGGCGGTTGGGTTATCAAGTATCTGGTGGGGTATATTACCGGTCATGGCAGTGAGCTGGCACAGGATGGGTATTTTTCCTCTTTCATCGCCAATGGCGCTTCGGTGGAAATCGTATTTCTGCTCTTTACCCTGCTTACACTGGGCATCATTTTTGCCGGTGTCCGCAATGGTGTGGAGCGTGTTTCCCGGATGATGATGCCGGTACTGGTGGTGTTATCAGTAATTATTGCAGCTTATTCAGTAACACGGCCCGGTGCGCTGGAAGGAGTGAAGTACTTTTTGGTACCGAATCCGGCCAATTTTTCATGGATGACAGTGGTTACAGCCATGGGCCAGATGGTCTATTCTTTGTCCATCGCAATGGGTATTTTAGTAACATTCGGCTCTTACATGAAAAAAGATGTGTCCATTGAGGGATCTACCGAGAACGTTGAGATTTTTGATACGCTGATTGCAATGATGGCCGGGTTGATGATCATTCCGGCGGTGTTTTCGTTCTCTGGTGGTGACCCGGACACCCTGCAGGCCGGTCCTGCACTGATGTTTATTACGATCCCGAAAGTTTTTGAAAGCATGGAACTTGGTTCGCTGGTGGGCGTGCTGTTCTTTGTGCTGGTGCTGTTTGCGGCGGTGACAAGCTCTATTGCATTGACAGAAAGCGCGGTATCGACTTTTGAGGATGAACTGGGATGGAGCCGCAAAAAGGCTGCGGCAGTGATTGGGATTATTATGGTGCTGCTTGGAAGCTTGTCGGCGCTTGGCTATGGCCCGCTGTCGGGTGTGACCGTTATCGGGATGCAGTTCCTTGACTTTTTCGACTTCCTGACAAACTCAGTTATGATGCCCATTGCGGCCATTGCAATCTGCCTGCTGGTGACCAGCGTGATCGGCGTGGAAAAGATTGAGGAAGAGGTGACCCAGAATGGTCAACCTTTCCGCCGAAAAAAGGTTTTCAATTTTATGATCCGCACCCTTTGCCCGGTGTTTGCTGCCATCATTCTGGTAAGTTCTGTGGCGAATGCCCTCGGGTGGATCTCGATGTAAAAGAATCTGATATTATCATACCATATGGGGAAATGGATTTACACTCCCTCAATATGATTTACAGGCGAAACCTTTGGCGGCCAGCGGTTGAAAAATGGTTTGAATAAAATCTCCGTGGGATCTGATATGCTCCCTATATAGCGAACAGTGAAATAAAAACACTGAAAGCTATATAGAGAGTATTTATGTGTTTTTGACCAGGGTGGATCTGAAAAGTCGAAAATATCTTCTATTTCTACAAACACAGCCGGATTATGCGTTAAAAAGCCTTGGAATCCACAAAGGATTCCAAGGCTCTTTGCCTTAAATCCTGCTTGTGTTTGCGGAATATCCGTCATTTTCTTTGTTTTCAGATACCCCTTAAGGTGTATACCAGAAAACCGCTGAACAAGCGCTATGTCGCTGCTGCCGCCGATGTGTACCATTTTATCCTGGGGCAATACCGCACAATTCCCGCCTTGCGGCTTAAGCATCGCTCCGGCAGCTGCGGCACGGCATCTGCGTTGCCAAAATGCTCGATAATGTCGG
>OGGS01001089.1_pt1 | contig 20968 bp, 18 predicted proteins | sample 1571281 | NCBI WGS metagenome assembly OGGS01 (sample SAMEA2582042, study PRJEB24529) | metagenome | biome: Human gut stool | place: China | collected 2011 | reverse complement strand
TATTAGCAACTGATTGCGATTTAATCTCGTCAGCTTTCCATCTGTCCCAATAATGTGGCTTGAGCACCCGGTTAACGACATCCTCACGGGTAAGCAGATGCAAGTCATCCACGTCTATATCACCGTCACCGTCCTTGTCATAGCCGCATGACTTCCACGTACCGATAGTCACTCCCATGTTCGTTGCGCCTCCAAGGTCTGCCGGGTCATCCACAAAACCGCCTTCCCACTTTAGGATAAACGGTGCAAGTTGATTCACATTCGCCATTTCAATTTTCCTCCTTATTCAATTAATACCCATTTTGCGGTTCTCTATCACCACACTTCTTTCTCTCACACCGTTTCAGTGCCAACTCCAGTTTCAAGTCAGAATTAGCCTCCTTCAGTGTAAATAACTCATCCTGCGCCTTACGGAGCCGGTCAGTCTGTTCCACAAACCGCTGTTCTTTCTCCGAAAGCTGCTTCTGCAGAAACTCGTTGTACTCCCGTAATGCCTTGAACTCCTCGACATCAGCATGAGCGTCCTCAATACGTGCATTGGTCTTGCGCGACATCCACCACTTAATAAGCTGCTTGATCCCCTCGATGCCACCGAGGGCGGTCAGCAACATAATCCAATCATTCATATCCATTCCTCCCGGTTTAACTGTTGATACAAACTATAAAAACTCCTACATAGGCACAGACAAACGCTGCCATCTCTGTCCAGAACAGCCATTTCCGATGTCTCAACATGACAAGTACGGCCACCAGGAATGCAATGGCCGGAAGGTACCACATCCCGGATAAGCAGACCCAGAGAACCGTGGCCAGCCCTGCGACGGCAGTGCCAGCGTAGTGAACCTTACCTTGGAACTCCTCTTTGAACAACGGTGCCGTCCCGACGAACATCAGCCCTCCACAAGCAAGGAAGGCCAAGCATTGCAGGTTCTCCGATGAGCATTCAATCCACACCGGCATCAATAGCATGGCGGAAACAATCATAGCCATTTGGAACAGCCATGCCGGACGGTTCCATTTCTTTAGCTGATAGTAAGTGTCAGAGAGTGACCAAGGCACTCCGCACACCCTCACTGTATACACTATATACATGGTGAGGATAACCATTGATAAGATATATAGGTAAATCATATCATCATTGATTAAGATTGAACACTAATTTGTCGGGATAGCCGGAAGTGTAGTCGTAGGCTTCCACCTCTTCTTTCGTGGCAAGTGCTTTGACAGCAGCAATATGCTCCTGCGTGGCATTATAAGAGGCAAGCGCATACAGCTCCAGCGCGGCAAGCATCTGCAGGGCAAGAGGAATAGGTATCACATATTTCACCGCATCATACCACAGAACAGTCGTCTCCTTACCTGCCGCCTGCTCGATACTGATTGAATTGACCAGCCCTACACGCGTCTCTTTGTCAAGCCACATCCGCTTACCGCCAAGGGTGAACTGATTCACAGCATCAGACCCGTCATACTCGGTTATCTGGAAGATTTTCCGACTCTTCACGTCTTCCAAAGCAGGCTCATGGGGAGAGACCAGCTCACATTTGAATATCTCACCGATGGATGCGGAAGGGTGGGCATTGTAGAACTCCTCCTGCTCCTTGCTCAACGGCACCCAAGCCCCGTTAAGATAATCCTCATAGGTTGTACCCACATCGTATCTCGAATCCAATTCGAAGTCAAGATGAAGGATTTCTCCGTTATTAAAATACTTGTATTCCATGTTCTTATCTGTTCATTGTTATACGATAGGTTCCGGTCCGCGTCCCGAAACTCAGTTCTTCCCAGGTCACTCCATAATCGGTGGTGATATAGTAGAACTCATTGTAGCGACCGAGTACGACGGTCATGTACCTGCCGTCGCGGCTGATAGCGCAGTCCTTCACTTCTTTTGCTTTTCCCACAAGGATTTCCTTCCATGTGTTGCCATAATCTGAACTGAGAAAGACCCCACCCGAATAGTTCTGGACGAAATATCCAAGCAGGTACCTGCCGTCACCACTCATCTCCATGTTGCTGCATTTCCAAGTCGCGGAAATCTCCCTCCATGTGTTGCCGTAGTCCGAACTTGTGGTGAGCAGCCCGTGCCCGGGAGATGACTTCGCGACCAGATACCTTCCGTCGGCACTCATGGCAAATGCCGTCCAGTCCATGTTCGATGCCACCGTCCACTTCCATGTGGCACCATAGTCGGCACTTACACATACACCACGCTGCCCCATACAAGCTGCCATATACCTGCCGTCACGGCTGATTTTGACGGAACCGCTGCTCCTATAACCGCTTGTGTCCGCTGTTTTCTTCCATGTCTTTCCATAGTCCGAACTCACATGGATATGGTCTTGGTATAATACGACAGCCATATACCTGCCGTCGGCACTCATGCCCAGGGCGTCTCTGTTATTGGAACCGGCAAGGGATGTGGGAAAAGTGTAGGCCTTATCCCACGTCCTTCCATAGTCCGAACTCATATAGAGGACAGCACCGACGGAAGTCGCCATGTATCTGCCGTCCGAACTCATAAACGCCCCCTTGGCTGTCCCCAGCGTACTTCCTTCCTGCCATGTGTTGCCGTAGTCCGAGCTGGTCACGGCGGCATTGGCCGAGCAGAACCGGTATCTTCCGTCAGCACTCATGGCCAGATCATAATCCTCTCCCATACAGTAACTGTACTTACCAGCCTCTTTCCATGTCCTTCCATAGTCCGAACTTACAAGGAACCCGCTGTCCGCATAGCAGACTTGGTATTTCCCGCTGTCCACTTCTTTTGAATATGTTCTGCGCCTTAACATCAGTCACCTCCAGTTTTGCATGAAATCGAATAGTTCCCGCTCGCATAGCAAAGTATGCTCAGCTCTGCATGTACACCGTTCTTTAGGCTTATCTTGTTGCCGTCCAAACTGGTCCACCCGGATGCTGTGGGCAACGGCTGGTCAAAGCTGGCTGTAGGTATAATATGCACAATTACCTCCTGACCTATAGCCAGTGCCGATGCGAGGCTCAGGTTTGTAGCCGCTGCAAGCGTGGCCTTGACAACGCGTTTGGTTACCGGCAAAGAGGCCAGTGTAGTCACGGAATTTACCCCCAGCAGAGAAGCAAGCACCTTGTTAAACTCCGTCTCCGTGCCGGTAAAACCGTTTTCCCTGGCTGCCTGATAGGCGCTCTTGCCTGCTGCACCTGCAGGCCCGGTGGCTCCCGTTGCACCTTTCGCTCCAGTGGCACCGGTGGCTCCCTTCAGATTCTTGAAAGCGAAGGCGAAAGTACGGGCCAAGGACGTTCCCCCGGCAGTAACAGTCACTGACGGAGTACCGACATTGGCATCTACCGTGGCGGTGGCACCACTGATGCCGGCACTCGCTCCGGCAGGACCGGTAGCCCCGACAGCCCCCTTGAGATTCTTGAAGGCAAAGGCAAAAGTTCTGGCTGTGGCTGTTCCCCCAGGCGTTACGGTGACGGAGGGTGTCCCCACGTTGGCGTCAACGGTTGCCGTAGCCCCAGTAATAGTAGCGCTTATCCCATCCTTTCCCGCAACACCCGTCGCTCCCTTTGCTCCGGTAGCTCCTTTCAGATTTTTGAAAGCGAAGGCGAAAGTACGGGCTTGGGCTGTTCCTCCGGAGGTGACAGTTACGGATGGTGTCCCTACATTGGCGTCCACTGTAGCCGTAGCCCCGGTAATGGCGGCACCCGCCCCGTCTTTCCCGGCAGGGCCCGTCGCCCCCGTGGAGCCTTTCAGGTTCTTGAAGGCAAAGGCCATCTTCCGGGCCAACGGCGTACCGCCCATCTTCACAATTACCTGCGGTGTACCCACATTAGCGTCAACCTCAGCAGTAACCTCTTCTATGATGGCACTCTCTCCGTCCTCTCCCTTGTCTCCCTGCAATTGTCCCTGGTCTTCCCAATCGCCATTATACCATGCGTAATAGTTATAAGGCATTGCACCTACGGCATAGAAGCCGTCACTTCCAGAGCCGTCGGGAACAGCCTCCTTTAAAGCCTCAAGTGTGTCGTAATGTCCCAGAACTTTAAATGGGGCGCCGGGTTTACCCTGCACGCAGATATTCGTCTTGACATATTTCTTGGAGGATCTGTCCCACTGGTAGACATAATGGTCTGCGCCTATATAAGTGGGATGTTCAGCCGTATCAGCAGCGTTCTTCGTAGCCGTTTCCGCTTCATCCTTAAGGGTGGCAAACTCAGTCACCCGTTTACTTTCCGCGTCGATACGGCCATTTTCAGCATCAGCTCGGGCGGTCTCGGCAGTTTGGCGGTTCTTTTCCGCATTCTTACGCGCATCCTCAGATGCAACGCGGGCATTCTCTGCAACACCCCGTCCCTTTTCAGCATCTGTCCGGGAACTTTCGGCAGAAACACGCGCTTTCTCGGCACTGACACGCCCCGCTTCGGCAGTCTCCCTTCCGGACTCGGCAGCCGCCCGTACAGTCTCGGAGTCCTTACGTTCATTCTCGGAACGAGCACGTTCTGACTCAGCACCGGCACGTCCGGATTCAGCTGCGACACGGGAGGTCTCGGCCGCCTTTCTGGCTGTCTCTTCCTTTCCACGCTCCGTCTCGGCTGTCTTCCTGATACTTTCAGCCGTCACACGGTCTTTCTCCGAATTGATACGCGCAGCTTCAGCGGAGGTACGGGCACTTTCAGCAGTGGCACGTTTTTTTTCCGCATCTTGACGCAGATTTTCCGCTGAGACACGCCCTTCTTCAGCTTTACGCAGCTCTTCGGCAGCTTCCTTGGCGGGAGCGGACAACAGCTTCAAGGGAGCTTCGACGACCGACTCCTCCATGCCGGAAAGGCGAAGGGCGGGCAGGCTCACGATGTCATCCAGAGAATCTACCTTCTCTACATCACCGACCCCCTGGGAGTCAGCCAAGAGGGCTTTTCTGACCTCCTCTACAAGTTGGTTGAACTGGTTTGAATCCAATACCATACAGCACAGTCTTAAGGGTTGGCCGGATTAAGCCGGTTTATTATAGCACGTTTTACCGCGGCTATGAGCCGGGAATTCTTTACCACAAGTTCGAGAGCCTTGCAATAACGCTCCGGAACCTCTACCGCATCGGTCGAGTAGTAGATTTCCTTGGCCAGCTCCTCAAAACCTATGTCCAGCAGGATGCTGCCGTTGTACATCATCTCGTTACCGACGGTCTCAGCCGTGTCAAAGGTCTGAATACCGCCTTCAAATGAGGTCTGTGCCTCGATTTTCCTAAAATTAATCTTCATATCCAATAATTTGAAATGGTTGGTTAAACATTCATCCACGACAAGTACCAGTTCCCCGAAACCCTCTTCATCACATGCCATTCATATCCCTTGATATTCGTGCGGCTTGAGGCGTTGGCGAATGTCCCGGCAGGAAAGCTGATGGTGTTTCCATTCGACATCACCCATATCTCATGCCCGTCAGGGGAAGAAGGGAGGGTGATGGCACAGTTGCCGAAAAACAGCAGTGTATGGTCAGTGGGCTGGATGCTGTAATTTGTGGTGGAGGAGAAGACCGTACCGGTATTCCGGTAAACGCCCCGCGTCCTCACCTGTCCGGCTATCTCCAGAATACCGGAGGGCGCGTATATCTTGCTTACCATCACGTCACCGCCGAAGTAGCTCTCACCGGCAGACACATGCAGGGCCCTATTACGTCCAGGAATGGTTGCAGAGACAGTCACCACCCCCTTTACCGTGCCGGCTTCCATAGTCTGGTAGGGCCTTATCTGGACGGTATTGGTACCGCCGTCCGACACTATCGCATGCAGGTAGTAGCTCTTTCCCAGCTCGAATTGTGTGGTACCGTCGGTAAGGTCGGTCACGAACGCCTTCGGGTTGGTCGATATGCCGTTACCATGAAGATACAGACTGTCACCAATCCGACCGCTTGACGCGTTTATCGTACCGTTGGCCGTAATATCATTTAGAACGGCATCCGTTCCGGAAATATTCCCCTTCAACGTGAGGTTGTTGGCGGTGATGTCGTTCAATATGGCGTCGACACCTGAAATATCGCCCTTCAGGACAAGATTGTTGGCAGTGATGTCATTCAGCGTAGCGCTGACACCGGATATGTCACCTTTCAGGACAAGATTGTTGGCGGTGATGTCATTCAAAACTGCGTCCCTGCCCATTATGCCTCCTTTCAAGGTGATGTTGTTGGCGGTGATGTCATTTAGAGCAGCCCCCGTTCCGGTAATGTTGCCTTTTAACGTGAGGTTGTTTGCCGTGATGTCGTTCAGGGTAGCGTCGGTACCCGAGATATCGCCCTTCAGTGTCAGGTTATTGGCTGTGATACCGTTCAGCGTAGCATCAGTGCCCGTTATGCTGCCCTTCAAGGTCAGGTTGTTTGCCGTGATGTCATTCATCGTCACACGCCCGTTTGTATCGACCACGAAACTGCCGTTGATGATGGTCTTGCCCGTAAAGTTTATCTGGTCAGCCTGGATGGTCGCATTCGAAATGAGTTCTCCTGCTTCATTCCGGGTTATGAAGAAGTTGAGCTCGGCGCGTTTCACAAGCCCGGTCTCCGTCACCTGTTCCGCGAACAAGGAGGCAAAGTTGGAGGTCATGACAAGACCGGCCTTGCTGATATTGGTTATGTTGCCGTCCTCGTCGAAGCTCACTTTCTCTACAAGCTGGTTTATCCGGTCGCTTGTCTGGGTGATAGCCGACGAATGCCGTTCCACCACCCCCTGCAGACTGCTTGTGGCGCTCACCATGCCCTCTATTTTCTCGGCTGTGACGTGGAAGCTGGAGAGATGCTTTTCCAGCTTGCCGTCAAGGCCGGCCATGGATGAGGAGAATTCAGCGCGTAACCCGCGTGCGGACAAATCGATAGCGGAGGTATAGGCTTCCGTTATACGGTTCTCTGTGTCCGTCAGGTCTTCTGTGAATTCCGCTTCAAGGTTGCGGGCGGTCAGCAGGAATTCGCTGTGATACTCCTCAAGTCTGCCGGCGGTGCTCCTTATCTCGTCAAGGTTGGCCTGAATCTTCTTGTCCGTAGCCTCGAACCGCATATTGAACTCTTCCCGCAAGTCGGCAAGACGGTCATCTGCCAGCATCAGGGAATGAATGAGGATGTCACCGGTGAAGGACAGACGGAAATCGCCGGTACCGTTCCACTTGCCAGTTATCTCCATCTGCTTGAATTCAGTGCCGGGATACAACTCCTTTGAGAAGGCAATCGGGGTGTATTCCTCGAAACCGTCCTTGTCCTCGCCATTGAAATGAAAGGCAAGGGTTCCGGGACGCTTTACCAGATACTTGAAAGTGACAGTGAACTGCCGGGGGCGCTTGAGCCCGTCGAAGGTCTCAAAATCCGGATGGCGGTGGAAGTCTGAGTTGGCTTGTTCGATATAGCTGTTCTTCAGGCGCAGCATCCCTTTCACCCCATCCGTCACAATGCCGACGAAAACTTCCTTATTCGCATAGAAATTGCTGTTGAAATACAACAGACATCCGTCAACACGGAAGATGCGTATGTTGCTGCCACCGTTCCAGTATTGCATGTCGGCGGCAAAAGAGGCATTGTTAAGGCAGTTGTTCAGTGCGTTGATTTCGTCACGCACGGATGAGATTTCTGACTTAATCAGTCCCTCAATCACAGTAAACATCGTCAGGATGTCCTCACCGGCCATAGTGAGAAAGCGTCCCTTAATTTCGACTCCACCTTCCGGGGTATATTTGATGTAAGTACTTTCGTCACGGGCACCGATATAAGAAGTGCCGTACACCTTCATGTACGCATGCCCGGTGGACTTGTCAACCCCGAAGGAGATTACATCTTTCCCTGCCAGGTTGAAATCATTGATACCGGCGTAAAAGGTGATGGACGGGGATGTCTCGTTAGTGGACGACAAGACGATTGCACTTTGAAGATCCACATCTGTACGGTGTCCCAGACCTATAATGTCATCGCCCGCTTGGGGAACATCGCTGTCCTCATCGCAGACGGTCTTGGACAAGTCGATGTAGTCACGTCCCACGGCCACGACCTCACGCCAATAGTAGCGGTTGGAGGCATCAAGAGTGGTTCCTTCGACGATGTTGCACTCCTTTGCCTGCGCCAGCGAGCCTACACTGAACTCGTTGGCTATCGCCTCACCGTCCTGCTCGGCAAGGAAACAGCAGCGGTAGACGTCTTCCAGTTCCTCCACGCGGATGCACTTCATACCGGCATGGGTGATTATTTGTTCACCGCCTACATGGGTAGCTCTCTTGACTTGCAATTCATCAAAGACGGCCTTTATCTTCACATATAGACGGTCAACGACAGCCTGCGAGGTGCCGTCCTTGCGTACCGTGATACCGCTGCCGTTCTTGCCTATCAGCAATCCCTTCAAAAAGTTTATGATTTCTTCCGCTACGTCGCTTGCGTCCTTGCGGAGGAACATTCTCAAGGTACGCAAGGCTGAGAACACATTGAAGTTGCTTGCGGCCGTAGCGTCGTTGGTCTTGATGACATAGATGTTGCTGCCGCCGGTACCGGTGAAGGTCTGACCTTTGAAAGTCAACTCCTCGACCTTACCTTCTATGTCGGAAATGCGGGAATAGGCGGTGCTCTCGCCGATAGTGTACTGTGGGGAGTCGTAAGGCAAGTCCAGCTTGATTTCAAAGCCGATGACACGGGACAAGCGCCCACCATTGCAATAGGTGGGATTGACAAGGTTGATGCGCTGGCCGATGTCAAAGCTGTGATTGATTGGGTCTTTGTGCACCCAAACAGAGTTCAGCGTAGCCGTATAGGTACCGTCGTCGATGCAGGCCTTTGCCACGTACTTCCTGGCGGTGGCAAGCAATTCCTGCTCGGCAATAGCAACCAACCCAAGTTCGGTTATCTTCCCGGCATTCCAGCCGTACAGCACATATCTGTCACCTTTTGCCGGAAACAGCACTTCATCCGGCAGGGGTCTGCCGTAGTCCTCGTTACGGATAATCTCCCAAAGCTGGGCGTCAGGATTCCATGTGCCGTCGTCGTTCTTCTCGGTCAGGCCAAGAGGGTTGAAGGCAGCACCGAACTCCATGCCGTTGAGCTTGCCGGATTCGAACCTGATTTTGAGTTCCTGTCCTTCAAGGATGTATTTCTTCGAGAAGTTGATGCCTGAATCCTTGAACCGGTAGAAGGTAGCTTTTGTCTTTGTACCATCTTCATTATCTACCTCGCTCTCATAAAAGCTTACACCGGTGATTTCACCTACTCTTTTGGGGCAGATGTCATCAAATACAACAACGGCTTCGACAGCTTCCAAATCGGTCAAGCCCTCGTGGGCATCCACGTATGGAGTGCCTGCCGGAAGCATAAGGCGCTTCTGGACGATACCGTTGACAACAGTGGTCTGGTCTACCGGGCGATAGTTGGTAGGGATGTTTCTTGTTGAACCGAACGCATAGATTCTTGTGGCATAAGTACCCTTGCTGTCACTCCGGCTCATGTCCTTGGCTTCCTTATCCAGTTCTATCTTAACAGCGTCGGAGAACTCACAGCGTCCGAAGTTGATGACATGGTCCGTTACCCAACAATCACAACCCCAGTTATCAGCCATGCTGAACATAGCATCAATGAGGTTGGTATTGTCATAGGTCATCAATTTGGAGGAGTTCTCGACACTATCGTCAATGGAAAACACGAAGTCTTTTCCCTCATATTTATAACCAAGAGCTTTCAAATTGCGAAGGAATACACCCATCTGGACATCCAGTGAAGCGGTAAGGGACCAGGACGCTTCCAGTCCTCCGTACTCCGGGGTGTACTTGAATATCTTTGTTTTCCACTTGAAATAGTAAGCGTCAAAACGAAGTTCATAGGAGTAGCCTCCGTTCTTGTAGGTCGGATAGGGAATATCTACAATCTGATAGATTTTTGCCAATTTACCGCCCATGGAGGCATCGAGTACCCCACGCAAGTCAACGTAATCACCTACTTGGAAATCGACTGGGGACAGAGTATTAAAAGGTAGTACGACATAGTCCTCTTTCATTAAAGAGAACTTGCCTTTTGCACCGGGATTGATACCAGTTGAAAAGCGGGTATTGCCTTGTATGTCCTTAATATCTATCATGTAAACAAAGGTCGGACATAAAAAAAAGAAGCCCTAAAAATTAGAGCTTCCATACACGACAATGAATTTAATGTCGTAAATTTCTAGTCTACAACACGGTTAGATGGATTGTACTCACAGAATTTGGCTGATATTTTCCCAAATGTCCGGTCTAAGCTTTGGGCATAAGAAACGCTCTTTCCTAAATATAGCAAATGATAAATATCACTACTGTTCTCAGGAATCTGAATATCAATTTTACCTTTGTAAAGTTCTTCATAAAAAGCTGTTTTCTTTGCCTGATAATCGGCAGGAGAATCACCTTCTACTGTAAAAACAAGAGTTAACTCACGCTCATCAAGCTTGGGGTTATCCATAAGAACTTGTTTCCCATGTTCCAAGCGTGATTTATTCTCTATAAACTCTTTCAGAGGTACCGGTGCTCCCAGTACATCAAGAAAGTTATCTCCCATTCTAACACCCCACTCTTTTAGGGCTTCTCTTCCGTTTATTATTAATTCTGCCATAACTATTATAGATTCTTTATATCCTGCTTGATATCATTTGTATTATCGAGTATTCGCGGACTATTTTTGGCAAGAATAACAGAGTTTTCAAGTATATCTCTACGGTCCATGTTACCTTCTACTTGGAATGTTCTCATTTCATCTACGATTCTTTCCATATTGGAGACTTTATCGGTCAATGCCTTTATGTCCTCTGTCGGGAAAACAACATGTACCTGCGACTGATAGCCGCTCGCTATTGTCTCTTTGGCTCTATCTGCGAAATTAGGAGTTCCAGATAACAAAGCTGGGACATCCCCGCTTCTAAGATTGAGCAATGAAAGTTTGCCATTGATGGATGAAAGTAAACCGGTCTGTTGAATGGACTGGTTCTTTATTTCTTCCCCGGCAACCTGCAAAGCTGTAAAACGTCCGTTAAGTTCTTCGCTGGTATCTTGTGACATGGCTTCAAAACCCTTACTACTCGCCTGCTGTGAAAACATGGTTCCAAAGAACTGGTTGATGGCATCAACTTCTTTCTTCATGTCGTCAACCATCGTCTGTTTCATGGAGTCGAGGAGCTGCTTTTCTTCGGAAGTCAAGTCGTCATCTCCCATGGCCTTTTTCCACTCATTGTACCACTTCTGCATCTGCGGTTTGAAGTTCTCCACATACATGGCCTTAATCAAAGCCTTGCGCATGTATTCGCTCATGTCATCGGAAATATCCTCCGCTGTGGCCTCTATATCGCACAAGGAATTCAGAATACCATCAGAGAACGACTCCCATTCCTGCTCAGCTTCATTACGGGCGTTCTCCGCTTCCTGGGCGGCTTCTTCCGCACGGTTGATGGCTCCCGTATCAAGAGTGGGGAAAAGCTTGTTAGCCGCATCCACAATGTCGACACCGGCTTTCTGAATTTCGGCTATCATCTCGTCCAGAGTCTTGCGCTCGGCCGTATCAATGGCACCGTCTTTCATAAATTCGGTATATTTGTCATACCAGGCCTGAATCTGAGGCTGGAGCTGGGCAGTAAACATGGAATCCACCAAGGCATTGCGCATATATTGATAGATATTGTCGGCTATGTCCTCGGCGGTAGCTTCTGCGTCATAGAGCACACTCTTGATACTGTCGGAGAAAGAGTTGAACGCTTTCCTTACCTCCTCTCCAGAGTCTTTCCACGCGTCACTGATTTCCCCGGCAGCATCGGCGACCTCCTTGCTCAACCCGTCAATGTCATTCTTGATGTTTGTACGCTCTTCATCGGTTACAAGTCCATCCTCTGAGTATTCCTTCCATTTTTCCCAGATGGCCTTGATACGCGGTTCGTACTGTTCAAGGTACATTGCCTCAATAAGCTCTTTCCGCATGGAATCGGAGATATTCTTGGCAACAGTCTCAGCAGTAACTTCCGTATCATACAAGGAACTTAATATCCCATCGGAGAATGATTTGAATTCCTCCTCAAGTTCTTTCTTTAGGTTGCTCTCAGTAATGCCAAGAGTATTACTCAGAATATCCTTAGCGGCCGTAATGTCGTTAGCCAACTTCTCCGCTTCGTTTCTTAACGCATCCTTTTCAGCGCCGGTTATGTCACCGTCAGACATGGCTTCCTGAACCTTCTTGTATAACTCCTTTATCTGCGGTTGGAAGCTATCAGTGAACATCTTATCAACCATCTGCTGACGGATGTACTCAAAGATGTTGTCTGTCACATCCTCGGCAGTGGCTTCGACGGAGGACATGGCAGACTTGACGCTATCAACAAACGACTGCAAGTCTTCGGCGTTCTTCAGCTTGTCAGCAAACAAACTATTAACGTCCTCTACGCCCTTCATCATCTGCTCAATGTATTGGTCAATCCGAGAGCCGAGTTGTACCATGTCACTCTCGGACAATCCGTCTTTGGAAAGCCCTTCAAAGGTCTTGTACAACTCTTCCATCTTGCTCTTGTACTCCTTTTCATACAGAGCGTTAATCATTGCCTGACGGAAGTAATCATAGATATTATCAGAAACATCCTTGGCCGTCACATCAAGGGAAGTAAGAGAACTCTGCATACTACCGATGAAATCCTCATAGTTATCCGTGCTACTGTCGGTATCCTCTTTGGTCCATCCGAAAATTTCCGCAAGCTTGTCACGTTCGGCAAGTGCGGAACCGGCAATTGCGTCATACTGCTTCCGAAGAGCCTCCATCTCCTCCTTCGTAATGCCTCCTTGGTCTTTATTGGCCTGGGCAAAGGCATCGTACCACGTTTGAAGGTCCTCGGTAAATTTGTTGCCTACCATTGTGGTAAGCACGGCACGCTGCATATATCCGCTGAAACTGTCAGAAAAGTCTTTCGCGGAACTGCCCATATCCATGAGGGTATCCACAAAACTGTCGAAAACGCTATCGAACGTTGTCTGTGTCAGTTGTTCACTAATCTGGTTCTGAATATCCTCAATCCTTTCCTCTCCATCTATAATGCCGTTCAAATATTCTTGCACGTCACCGTCCATCTTCGCCCAGAAGGCAGGAGCTTCGGATTTAAGTTTCTCCAATTGCTCAACAGTGAGGTCAAACAGTCCGGTCATTCTTCCGGTCCCGATAAACTCTTTGGCGGCATTGACTGACATGTCGAGTGCGTCGGCAATGTCCTGCCAGTCGCTTGACGAGGTGTTCTTTGCCATCCGCTTGCCAATGGAATGGGAACCTGCGGATGCACCGGAATTAAGACGTTCTTTTCCCAGTAGGCGATATGCCTCAATTTGCTTTTCAACAAGGCCAAGCGCCTCTTCTCCTACCTTGTCTGCCTCCATGCCGTAGGAAATGCTGATGTATTCCTGCTTCTTGTCTATCAGTTCATCCCATATCTCATTGAGCCTGGTGTACTCCTCAACCATCTCGTTATAGTGGGAATAATCGGCACCGAACATCCCGTCCAATGCGGACACTACAGAGGAAATTCCAGAAACCGCACTCATTGCGCCTCCGACAATATCACCCGACATGATTTGTCCGACCCCGGATGCCGTTTGTCCTAAGCCGCCAAGCGCATCAACGGCACTTGTTATCTTACTGTCGTCAAATCCGAATATGTCGGCGATACTTGAGCCGAACTCATTCAATGCAGGGGCAAAAGACGTCACAGCATTTCCTATATCGGTGATTCCTTGACCGATTTTCTTGGAATCGTTGCCACCCTTTTTTATGGCTTCTATCCCTTTCTCCAAGTCAGAGACGAAAGCCTGCCACGGTGATTTTCCTTTAAGTTCATCCTTTAACCCTTTGATTGCATCTGTTACGTCCTTTATGGAGATTTCACCCTTTTCTATCTTTTCAATGTCCTTATCAGTGAATCCGAGTGCTTTCAATTCGTCAAGTGTAACATTCGTTCCGTCACTTTCCTTTGTACTAGACATGTACTTGACAAGTGTTTCATACTTATCAATGATGGACTGAATAGCGGAAACGGACTTATTGCTGGCATCCTCGAATAAGTCAGCCATAGAACGGGTCGTTTTGCCGTACTGTTCATCGAGGTCATTAAGCTGTTGCCGTTTTTCCTCTTCAAGTATACCCTCGTCACCTGCATTCGACGCTTCCTTTATTACTTGGTCGTATTTATCTATGATGGCTTTCCTTTTCTGCTGGTAGTTACCGAATTTTACAAGATACTCATTCCATGAGGCCTCCTGCTCACGTATTTCGTCACTATATTGTCGTTTTCTCGTATTTCCTATTATGGAATCAAAAACAGATGTATCAACGGAAATTGAAGATGAAGTGTAGCTAACACTTGAAAAGGGACCCGGATAGCATTCATTTCCTCTACCATTCGTTTGATATTGGCATCCCTTGTTCCAAGAATATCGTTAATCTCGGTTCTCAAATCATCATAAGCCTTTGCTTGTGCTTGAATGCTTGCTGTTTCAGCCGTATTAGTCTGTGTATTTGCATCACCTATCTGTGTAGGAGCACTAACGACTTTAGATACTTTCTCCTGCGCTTGAACAATCTTTTCAGTAGCTTTATTGATTCGACTGACCGAAAGCATTATTTTCCCTTCTGTTGCCGCAATTTTATCCACCAACGCATCATATTGCCCAATCAAAGAGGTAAGCTGCGATTGCAATCCCTTTGCAATATCAATATCCACTGTGATATTAATACCCATCAATACTTTCTTTACATTCTCTATCTCGTTCTTTAGTTTACGCAACTTCTGAACGTCATCGTCTACATTTGATATAATTCCTGCCATATTATAGTTTTTTTTCTATTTGCCTACCTGCATACAAGATGCCATTAGTCATAATAACTTCAAATCCTTTACTTTCGACATAGCTTGCATAAGGCTGACCGTTAGCCAAATAAAGCCCATCCTTTGATTTTTCGGAATAAATCAGAAGATTCTCTGTATTTCTTACCGCTTCGGAATGAGAACCGTCTGATTCCACCCACATATCTACTATTTTCCCATTACGGACAACACACCCCCCATTTGCATTATTCAAGTTACCAGTCCTATTTTCATAAGTCTTGTTAATCTTTGCATTTCGGGTGGCGTCTCTCCCTATTTGAGAAAGAGTATTATAATACTTATCATCTACACTTTCAAGCAATTCATCTAATCCTGATGTATCTCCTCTAAACTCCATTATTTTTCATTTGTGCTAAGTTCGACAAACACAAGTTATCCAGCAATATTTCAAATATTTAATATGCGACAACGGAATAATTGTCGTGAAATAATTGGGAGTGATTGATTTTTGAGATATTTTTGCAAACACTTAAGTTAATAAATGTACTGTCATGAAAAATACACTACTTCTGATATTGCTAATATTTGCTTTTTCAAGTTGCAATAAGTCATATAAATATGTGGAAACGGTTAAAGAAAAGTCATTATTCAGCAACTCTTACAATGAGAAGGAGGAGGAACCTAAAACGATAAGCTCAAAGAATGATTCCCTTGCGTATTTAGAAGCATATCAAAAATTTTGCATTTCTCAAAAAGTTTATAAAGATATGACTAATCAAGGAATAGAGTTTGTTAATATCCCAATAAAGTTCTCACTGTACAACTCAAACGGTGAAAAAGTAAATCCATATATAAACCAATCAACCCTTGACAATATAAAAAATAATGTTATGTCTTTAGATGATAACATTGGAAAAACAATATCGGACATAAAAAAAGAAAAACAAAATCCTATTGATTCTATAACAGTAAAAAAAATATCCTCTTTATTTACATTTAACAAGGACGAATTTGACCCACGTGAACTAACATGGATTAAACCAAAATCTGCTCCCCAATATACCAACCAGAATGGAATATATTGTTATTTTATGAAAGATATTGATGGGGTATCAAACTTTAGACTCAGAATACAATATTATTCTGACGATTGGTTATTCATTCGCAAATATCAATTTTCTATTGACAATAAAGCTTATGAATTTATCCCCAATAATGTAGAAACTGATTCAGGTAATGGAGGATATATATGGGAATGGTGTGATGAAAATATCCATTCCAATAATGACATTGAATTAATAAAGGCACTTTCTAATGCTAAAACTGCAAAAATAAAATTTATTGGAAGGCAATATCACGATATAAAAACCATATCACAAAAACAGATTAAAGGAATAAAAGATGCCTTAAACTTATATCTCGCAATGGGAGGGAGTTTGTAATATTCATATTAAGCGCACCCCAACCTAATGAGGTGCGCATTATTATTTAAGCAGCATCTTTACCTAAGAACTTTTCTACGAAGTAAATTTGCCCCTTACCAGTCACTTTGGTAGTAGTAGTGACCAATACAGAGCCGTCCGGCTTGGTGATGGTGGTTTTCTTCAATTCAAAAAGCCCCAATTTCATAGCTTTCTGCGTTGGCTGATTGTAGTAGTCGCCCTTTTGGCAAAGATAACCATTCTCGCGCATCCAGTAAAACAAACGGTTCTGACCGATATTCACTCCATTTTGTTGCAGTATCTTTGCTAATTCTGCAACCAAGCAAGAACGTTGAGAAGTTGAAACGGCATCGGCAAAAAGGACTTTAGGTGCATCTTTCTGAATCTTCTGTTCGGCTTCGATACGCTTCTGTTTTTCTTCTTTCAAGTTGGTTGCAAGCTGAATCAGAAAATCGGGTGAGGTCAAAGCTTTTTCAAGTGTATCGCTGGTCATGTATGCACCATGTTTGCGGATTGAGGGCAAAACTTCGCTTGTAACCCATTTGCGAAACGGTTTTGCTTTTTCGCTATCACTTCTTATGACAACATCATACAAACCGCTTTCAGTAACAAATGTCGCTTGTTGTGTTCTACCTAAATTATCTTTTATGGGGTGCGTTTGACGCACATCATCATCTAAACGACTGGCACACCTTGAAGTATCTTTTATGCCAATCACAGCGCAAACATCTGCCAAACAAAACAACGGTTCTTCATTCTCATTCATAGCAATTCTCACTTTTCCGAACTGCTCATTTTGGAAAATCTGAATATTATTCATACTTTTACACAGTTTAAAAAATTAGACCCCACCAAAGGACGCTCCTAACTTCATCCGATGGTGGGGTTTATACTTTACAGCCGTTAGGATAACTGCGTTGTTTCTGTTTGCAAACTTATTATATAATCGTGTAAGAGAGAGATTTTTATTTTACCATAACACGACAATCGTTTCATTGTCGTGAAGTTTTGGTGGTGGTCTCGTTTTCATATGTTTCATACTTATTTAGTCAATACATTGTCTATCAATCCACGAAGTTCTTTCAGTTCTTCTTCGGTCAACCCATACACATTACCCAATGCAGAGGGCTTTTCAATCTTTAAGCCGTACTTTACCCCCCCCGTTGCTTCTCTTTGGGTAAAACGGCAATAGCAAATCGTTTACTCATTTCTTGCTGTTTTAATTAATGACTATGTTCTCAGATTCTCGTTGAATAGCCTTAAAGGCGGTGGTCTTGCTTTGAGGTTCATAACTATGGAATTTATAAGGCAGCCCCTAAAGTCGTGCGAAGACTGCCTTTGGATAATCGTGTTATTTATATACTCGGATATATCCTGAATCCCTCTACCAGCTTCCCCTCAAAATCAGAAATCAACTTGCGTATCTGCTTGTTTTGATTGTCAGCATTTATATAGTGACCTGCCAAATAATAACCCTCTACATAAGCATTGCCTATTTGGGAGAAGATATTACGCAATCTTTCTTGAAATGGAAGTTTGTCACAGTCAAAGACACCTGCCATTATTTCGCCATAAGCACCATATCCAAACCCTTTTTCATCTCTCATTCTTTTCGCAGTTTCTTTCAACCGTTTATTGAAACGGTTCAGTTCGGACTTGAATATCTTTTCAGCATACTTGGTGCAATCATTCTTGCGGAGCATTTCTTCCATTTCGTTGAAGGCGTTAATGTACGCTTCTTTGAATTGTGCAGCCACCCTGCCAGTGAATCCCATAGCCAAAAAAGTGAACCCATCACGGGTTAAATAGTACATGGGTCTTTTTTCACCTTTTTTATCGACATATTCAACGGGCGCAAAATTGCGCTGGTTAAATAACTCACTACAATCCAATGATTTAATAGCTCTCAATACATCTTTGTGTGCTTTACCAAAATACTCGGCAACTACCAATGAGGAAGTTACTGCCTTACCTTCTCTCACTTCAATCAAATCAACTTCATACGAAGAAGAATTGTTCCTTTTAATAATCTCTGTTTGCATGTTCATTATATTTATGTGTTAGTACTATAAGTTCTACTTTAATCACCCACATAGTGAGCACCGAAATGCCCGTAACTATACGGATTGTAATATACTGATTGAGGTATTGACAAATCATCATAAGAGCTACGCTCTGTTGGTTGTGCCAAAGCGGATTTCATAGCTTGCTTCTCTACCTCTCTTATCTCTTCTTTAGAGATACGTTCTTTCTCGTTAGCCCAAGCAAGTTTCAAACAGTCTGCCCAAGTCTTCACACCGTGAGTAAGAGAATACAGTTTCATGTACTTCTTTATCTGATGGGCTTCTTTCATTATCTTGCTTAAATTGTAGCGTTTCATAATTGTATGTTTTAGCATTTATACTATTTCGTTGTACTTTGATGATGCAAACATACTACTTAAATAGTATAATACAAAACAGAAAGAACTATTTAATTGGTATATTAACCTTATTTAATACTATTATAATAGTACAAAAAACAAAGAAACGTACCTTTGTATAAAATTAAAATACACGATTATGAATCTAAGAATAACAGAACATTGTAAATTACAAGGTATTACCCTGCAGGATTTAGCTGATAAAATGGGGGTAGCCCGTTCGACATTAGCTAATACATTATCAAAAGGCAATCCTACCATTGAAACCCTATCCAAAATAGCGGACGCTCTCGGAGTTGAAGTAACAGACCTATTTGAAAAATCTTCCGATGAAGTTATAGGAGCTGTCCGAATTGGAGATAGCACTCACGTTATCAATAGTAAGGATGATATCAAGAAGTTAGCGGAAAAATTGTAATATGCGCGAACATCCACTAGTTTTTTATTGTTTATCTGCAAAAAGAAGAATCCCTTTAGGTACAAAACCATTATAAATGACTACATTTGTAACTAGTTACTCTTTAGAATAAATAGTAACTCTAATTAATTGATACATATGGCACATTTAATTGTAAAGAATTTCGGAGCTATAAAATCCGCAGAAATAGAAATAAAGAAGTACAATTTTTTTATTGGGCATACTTCAAGCGGAAAAAGTACTATTGCAAAACTTCTTGCAATATTTAACAACTCTGTTTTTTGGGCTATCAAGGAAGGAGATTTCAAGGGATTCTTTAAGTTGTTGGAAAAATATAATATTAATTTTGATTTTAAACCTTCTACTATCATTAAGTATAGCAATGATAAATATTACTGGGAAATAGGAGAGAATAAATTCCATAGCAATTATAAAGATGCTGACCTCATGGAGATGGCTAGCACATCTGAATCCTATGATTTCATATTGAAATTTATAGAGAAAAAAGAAAGTGAATCATCGTTAAAAGATTTAATAGATGCTTTAAAAAACTCTGTAAAAGACAGTAAGCTAAAGAAGGATGATACATTTTTCCCACTCTTCATTAAACCACTTTTAATGAGTATCATTTATGAAGAGTGTATTCCTGTATACATACCTGCCGAAAGGTTGTTAATTTCAACATTTTCTAATAGCATATTCTCTTTACTACAAGCAGGAGCCAGTATTCCTGATTGTATAAAGGATTTTGGGAGTTTATATGAAAAAGCTAGAACACAATATAAAAATATTGATATCGACATACTAAATATTCAAGTTTCGTTTAATAATAATGGCGATACTATATATTTAACAAATGAGCATAAGGAATTAAAATTATCCCAAGCTTCAAGTGGTATTCAATCAATCATTCCCCTATGGACTGTATTTAACCAGTACGTTGAGAGTAAGAAAAAACAAATGTTAGTGATAGAAGAACCTGAATTAAATTTATTCCCTTCTACTCAACATTTCTTAATTGATTGGATTATAAAAAAAATGAGAAAATCAAATGGAAGTATTGTTATTACAACACATAGCCCTTATGTATTATCAGTAGTAGATAATTTAATTTTAGCAAGGGAAATATTAAATAAAAGTAATAACAAAAGGAAAATCCAATCTCAAATAAAGGAACTTATCCCGTCAATGGCTTTAATTGACTTCCATGAAGTGTCATCATACTTTTTCCATTCTGATGGGATTGTTAAAGATATACTAAATACTGAATTAAAATCCGTAGGTGCAGAGTATATTGATGAAGCCTCCAATGAGTTAGGATATATTTTTGATGAACTTTGTAATATTGAAAGAAATGAGCTGTAAGTGTTTTGATAAAAAGCCCGGTTTTTCAGAAACAGCCCCTTTTGATGAGCGATACGAACAATCGAAATGCAGGTGTAACTCACGTTTTACCGTTAGCGAGAACAGAAGTAAATTCACAATAGGCTCAAAAGATTTAACCAAGGTGGACAAGGTGAAAGTTGATGGCTATTTTGACCGTTCGTCAGAACATAGGAAATGTGACTATTTGTTTGTGTACACATCAGACCCTAAACAGATTTATATCTTTGTAGAATTAAAAGGCACTGACATTTCGCACGCTGTGACACAAATAGGTAATACGGTAAATTTGTTCTATGACCAAGGCTACCTGAAAGGGAAACAAGTTGTAGGTGCTATTGTCAGTTCTCGCCATCCGTCAAATGACGGTACATATCGTAAAGCAAAACAAATCTTAGAAAGGTCTCTTTCATCAAAAATAAAGGGCTTTCGAATAGAAAAGAAAAATAAAGAAAGGGACTCTCCATAATATTGTGTAAATAGAAAACTACGGGATTCTTCTCGTAGT
>OGGS01001086.1_pt1 | contig 21003 bp, 9 predicted proteins | sample 1571281 | NCBI WGS metagenome assembly OGGS01 (sample SAMEA2582042, study PRJEB24529) | metagenome | biome: Human gut stool | place: China | collected 2011 | reverse complement strand
TAGCGCGGATCAGACCGGTGATGATGGGCAGGTTGGTGGTGATCTTGTTGTCGGTGGCGGTCACATCATTGAGCAGGTCAATGATGGCGTTGAACCAGTCGTTCACAAAGATGTTTACAAAGCAGTCCAGAATCTTGGCCGGCTTGCCGCCGTCTGCCAGGTTCTTAAAGTTAACCAAAGACTGGTTGTAGAAGAACGCACTGTCGCCAACGGTATCGCTCTTAATCTTGTAATCACTATAAGACCAGTCGGAAGCCTTCTTGGTGTTGTCAGCGCTCTTTACATCATACTTGGCAATGAAGTTCTTGCCCATAATGTCCAGAATTCTGGGCAGGGCAACGAAGAGGTTGTTGGCGCCGCGGTTGTAAACGGTGCCCTCTTTCTTGGTCATGGCGCCACTCTTGGCGTCTTTTTCACCATAGGCAGCCACATACTGATCCACAGCAGCGGTGAAGAAGGTGGCCAGCTCGGACACAGCCTCATTCACGGCAGTGGCACCGTCGCCGGTGAGCTTCAGTGCATCGGCAATGCCGGATGCCTTGGCACCCTGCAGCGCCTTATCGGCTGCATAGATGTTCAGGATCACCGGGGTCTTGGTGTCATCGTACTTGCCGGTGGTGGGGTCACCATACACCTGGCTGACGATCACATCTTTGCCGTCGGCATCCTTGCCATACTCAACACCGCTGATGTTGTAGTATGTAAAGTCATAGTTCTTGTCGCCGATCAGCCAGTGCATCAGGTTGGGCAGAACCTCGTTCAGGTCCCAGCTCAGGCCGCCGCCCAAACCGACGGGGCTGCCAACGCTCTGGCCGTATTTATCCATCAGACCGCTCAGCAAACCGCCCAGGAAACCGTTAAAGGGATCACCCTCCTGGTTGAATACCATGGGGATCAGCACTTCGTCAATCACAACGGTCAAAACAGGCAGCAACTGCATAATGGTTTCAACCGGGTGCTCATACAGGTTCATCCATATATCGGTGAGCGCGCCCTTCAGGTCAACCTTGGACTCTACCAGCTTGTAGACCACTTCGTTCATAACTGCATTACCGGTGAGGGTCAGGCCTGCGATGGTTACGCCTTCCTGATCCTCAGGATCCAGCAGCACCATGTACTGATTGATGGCGTTGTTTACAGCAGCAACAGCGAAGGAATCCTTAAAGCCGTATTTCGCGAAAGAATACTTTCTGCAAGTATTAGAGATGGTCTTGGCATCGGTGATCTCAAAGTAGAAATCAACAGCCTCGTCAACGCTCTCCTTCAGCTCACCACTGTAAAAGGCCTTCAGCAGGTCCTGGTTGATGGTGGCGATCACATCTTCGGGGGACATGCCGCCGACAGTTCTGTTCTCCATCAACGCTCTGCGGTAAATACCCTCGGTACGCGTATCCAGATCCTCACTGCTCCAGTAAGTGGCCATTGCCGGCTTGGTTACAGGAGCGATGCCCTTGTCTGCATAGTCGCCGTTCAGGTAAGCCTGGAAGGTGTCACGGCTGGAACCGATTTTTGCGTTGCCGTCGGGCACATTCTTGTTCATGTCCGCACGCAGGGCTTCTACGGTAGCGTCATCCAGCTGCGCAGCATAGTACTCGCTAACAAAGGCGTCATCGCCGTTGTTGGCCAGTACGGCCGCACCGATCTTGCAAGCGGCTGCCAGTGCAGCATCGTCATCCTTGATGGTGTTGTAGTCCTTCTTGGCCAGCTTGCACAGATAAGCCTTGGCGGCCTCTGCCAGTTCACTGTTTGCCTTGTCGGTCTGATACTGGAGCAACACATACCAAATCGCTTCGCTCATGGTGCTGACTTTCTTCTTGCTGCCGGCTTCTTCGAAGTAGGCGGTGAAGGTGCCAAAGCACTTAGCTACATCCTTGAAATCGTCCAGAGCAATCAAGTCGTCTACTTTGTACGATTTGTCCTTGTAGGTAACGGTAGCTTTCTGGATGTCTTCCAGGGTGTCCAGGCTGCCTTCAGCAGTACCCAGCACCTCGAGCACTTTGTTCAGTGCGTCATAGGCAGCGCTCAGGTCTTCCTGCTGCTTAGCCTGTTTCTCAGGGAACTGCTCCAGCAGGGCGGACAGATCGCTCAGCGTGTCCTCGCACCATTTGGCCAGTTCTGCGTCGCTGGACGACATGTTGTTGACGCAAAAAGAAAACAGCTGATAAAAGCTCATCTTCGCATCTTTCTCGTCCAGGTAGGCATACGCCACATCGGAATACCCTTTCCGGTAACCGTCAATGATGTCTGCCTTATTCATGGGGCTGCTCAAAAGATTAAGCAGCGTGGGAGACACACCCATGATCAGATCACTGATCGAGGTGGTGTCGGTGACGGTCATCCCCAACTTCTCCTCAAGCGCCTTTTTGATATTCGGCTGATTGAGCAGTACCGGAACATAGGTGTCTACCAGTTCCGTCAGTGCGTCAAAGGTGGAATCGGCACTTGTGGAGTTTTTCCAGATGCCCTTGTCTTTGTCCGCTGCAAATGCAGTGAACCCGACAGAGCAGGTGGTGACCATCATTACTACAGCCAAAAATAGGCTGAGTAACTTTTTGCCCGTCTTCATAATTCATCTCTCCTTCTGATATGTTGACGAACTTGTCGTTTTGGATTCGCCTGGGCAGCGCACCCTTTTAGCGGAGGATGTGCTTGCAAGTTGCGTTAACAATTTGTTCACAATTCCTCTGCTAAAAGGGCGCAGGATACCCACGCGTACAACAAATACAGTATATTTATACCAAATATAGAACGGCAAGTCAATAGGTTTCCGAAAACTTTTTAACAAAATGTGAACGGGTGGGCAAAATTTCCCGATTTATAGCGAAATTCCGGCGCAATATTTTTTTGCGTACTTATATATCAAGCCATGTTTGGCCCGGCCGACGGATCTGCGCTGCATTCTTATCTTGGATTTGTGTGGAGGATCAGGGCGCGTTTATCGTTATTACTATATTCGACAACTGCTGACAGAAATTCCACCGATTTTGGAGGAAAAAATGTGGAAAATCCTGTGGAACTTGTGAAAGTTTCCCGCCGCTACGCCAAAAAATCGATGGTGTAAAGGGGCACGCCTTTGCGTGTGAAAATCTCGCGTAAAGCACATGACCTTTACAAGTCGAAACTTGCAAAATAATGGACATTGTCTTTTAACTAAGCGATAAAATATGAACGAATTGTTAATTTCGTGTAAATTAAATTTGTCCGTTCGCACAAAAAATGACCGCTCAAATTGTGCAACATTCCGAAAATCAGAAAAATTACCGCTCTTTATTGATTTTTGGTGACCATCGTGTTTTAATAAGAATGCGATAAATGTGTTTCTATGCGCATTTTCATAATGTATGGCGTCCGGCTGCAATGCCTTCATCCTGAATATCGGATTGCCCGATGGTCAGAGGATGGGACGGCGCGTACACGCAACCATTTATTCGTAAGAATTACAAATTACTATGGAGGTAAAAATTAGTGAAAGCTAAAAAGTTTTCCCGCAAGTTGCTTGCGCTCTTTTTGGCGGTCTTGATGGCGATGAGCTGTTTCTCCGGTGCTATGGTCGCTTCCGCGGCTAATGCTTCGGCAAACACGAAGTACCATGACCAGGACTTGGACTTCAACTCACTGGGTTGGCCCATCCTGAATGATGAGCAGGCCTGCACAGCCCTTTTGGACTTTGTGGATCTGACTCTTGCCCAGGCAAACATCGCACCGATGAATATCGACCTGAGCGTTCTTGGTAGCATCACCATCAAACTGGGCAGCGTGGATGAGGTGCTTAAAACTGTTCAAGATCTGGATTCTTTCCTGAACAGCAAGTCCGCACTGCTTCTGGTGGCCGGCGATGCCAAGTATGTAGACTTGAGCGCAGTTAACGGAATGTCCCGCAGCGCAACTTCCTCTACCGATATTGTACGCGGTATTGTGAAGTTGGTTCGGAACCTTTCTTCCGACGCGGGTCCTGAAGGCGCCAACGGCAATATCGTAAAGAAATTGCTGCGCGGCGAGCTTAGCCTTGGTATCGTAAACAGCTTCTTGAATGTTTACAAGACCATCGGCGACCTGATCGGTATGCCCAACGGCTATCAGAGCAATATGGTATATAATATTGTTCAGCAGCTGGTTCTGGAGAATACCGGTTGGTTTACTGCAGAGGAGAAGGCTCAGATCCGGAACAATCCCAGTCTGGAGACCAGCAAGCTGGATTCCGTCCTGCTTGATAAGCTCTCCACCCAGTTGCTCAGCAACATTACCGCACAGATTACATACGCCGACGGTACCAATTCTCGAGACAGATACGCACAGTATATGGAGAATGGTTCCGCACCGTATATTGACACGACCAACCTGCATTATGTAACGCAGGAGGATCATGACAAGAACGGCGAGGCCATCGGTAATGTATATCTGTTCCGCTACAAGGATCAGAAGCTGGTGCTGAAGCCCACAGATACGCTGTTTGACTTTGGCTTCCAAGCCTTTGAGATGGTGTGGAACACCGCCTTGAAGGATACGCTGGGCCAGTTGAATTCCGGTGTGGGCGGTTACGACTACAATTACTATATGTGGTACACCGGTGCCACGACCCACAACACGGCTTGGGACTACAGCAATGTTGCCAACAACTACGGCGCTGCCGATGTGCAGGCTTGGGCCGCTTATGAGTGCCAGAAGGCTGCAAAGGGCCTGAAACCCGGCCAGACCCTTGGCGAAGAGTACAAGGATGCGGCTTCCTATCTGGCTTACATCAAGGCGGATCTGGAGAAGTACAACAGCCGTGACCTGGTGAAGGATCCTACCTACACCTGGAGAGATATTGACTCCACCACCCTGTTCAACAAACTGCGTTACAGCCCCATGTCTGTTTACTACTTTAAGCAGGCCACCGGTCCCCTGAACTGCAGCTTTGCTGAGACCGGTATGAAGAACATTGAGGCATTCATGGCAAATGATTACAGCAGCTACAGCTCCATGCTGGCAGCGCTGAATGATTTCCTGGTTGCCGCAGTAAAGGACTTCCTGCCGAGTTATGATGCCAGCGTTCTGACGAAGGTGAATTCCGATGATCCCGGCAATGTAGCGCAGACCCTGGTTGGCAATATGCTGAAGGTGCTGCAGTACATCTGTGATCAAACGGATGCGAACATTCTCGGCGCCTTCTATAATAAGAACGGCGAGGGCACTGCTCTGACCGAGGCCAATTTGGAGAGCGCGATGATTCCGTTTGCAATTTCTGCACTGCGGAATATCCCCGACTTCAAGAAGGGCATCCACAATGAGGACCTGGACGCTTGCGACGACGCAGAGGGCGTAGCTGCTCTGGCGTTGCAGCTGTATCTGGGCTATGTGCTGCCGGATCACGACTACTCTTCTCTGGTGCAGAAGGGCGCAGACGGTAAGTACGATGTAACCATCGACAATCTGCTGCTGATGGCTCGTGATGCTGTGGGTTATGTAATGAGCCCCTATATTATCATGCACGACAAGGACGGCAACCTGTGGAATCCGGAGACCGCTACTCTGAATGACGGCGTTTCTCTGTTTGATCTGCTGAATTCCGTTGTTGTTTACTATGCCGGCACTGACACCTTTAAGGACGGCGAGCATGGCAAGGGTCTTGCCAATCTTCTGGGCGTTTGCGACACCAACGGCAATTGCCTGGTGAAGCTGTCCAACTCCCTGTGGGAGAACATCAATGTGATCGCCAACAAGCTGTTGCCTGTTGCAGGCGTGCTGCAGTATGGCGATTCTGCAAAGAAAGGCGCTTTGAATTCCGAAGAGCTGATCTACACCGATGTGATCCAGGGTATGCTGAATATTGGTGTGGCAGATGCGAACGGCCAGTATGGCGTAACCGGGTTTGTAACCCGTCTGCTGACCATGGTTTCCGCACCGCCCATCAAGAGCGAAGGCATTATCCGCACCGTTTACAATGTATTGGCTGATCTGGTGAACGTTGTATTCGGCGGCCGCTACGGCACAGCCCGTAATGTGGTTCCCGCTGCTGCGACCAACGATCATCCCTTCGACGATCTGCTGCAGAAGGATACCTTTGCCGGTACTTCCAGCAACAGCAGTTACGGCGTACTAGGTACCCTGGTATACAATGTGTATGAAGCCAGCGGCGGTGTAAAAGGCGACAGCGGCAAGACCGATACGATCCTGCCCGGCGCTATGTACACCGTACAGGCTGTGAACAGCCTGATCGGCGGTCTGATCACCACTTTGGCGGATCATAACATGAAGCTGGCTTCCGCTCGTGTGGCAGACAGCAACTTGACCCTCAGCTATGGCGGTAACACCACCACCACAACGCTGACGGTTACCAATAACTGCTACGGTCTGAACCGTGCAGTGAAGAACGCCGAGGGTAACTTCGTTGCTCGTGGCCGTTACAACATTGAGATCACGAATGTGGCCTCCGATAACAGTGCTTGCACCGTAGACTTCTCCAGCAAGACAGTTGTTCCTGAGAAGTCCGCTTCCTTCACTGTTACCAACGGCGGTTTTGATGAAGATACTGTAGTAACTTACACCGTTACGTACAACATTATCGACACCAACACCAACCAGGCCCTCTACACCGGGCTGACCTGCAAGACTTATCAGTTTGTGACTCCGCTGAAGAACTGGTCCGATTCTGTGTATCCGGGCGGTTCTCAGGACGGCAGATTCTCCAATGGTTCTTCCGGTAAGACCTCCGATGGCCAGGCTACCGTGAACAACACCGGTTACTTTGGTAACTCTTACGCGAACCAGAAGCCGTTCCGTGTAAGCTATCCTACCGATATTGTTCTGGCAAGCTCTAACCTGGATGCAGTGAAGAACTACAAGATTCGTCTTGGCTATGACCGTACCCTTGCCGGTTCTCCCGACAAGACTTTGGACGGCGTTTTTGCTTACAGCACCGGTTCTGTTAAGGATTCCTTTAACAACAAGACCGTAACTGTAAACAATTCCAACATGATGGCCGCGTTTGATAAGGTCACCGGTGATGTGCTGAACTACGAAAAGGTAGACTACACCACCGATGGCGGTCAGACTTGGGTCAAGGGTGTTGCCGCAAATCAGGTTCCCTCCAACGGCGTATCTCGTGTGAACCACGCTTACACGCTGAGCGAGCTGAACGGCGGCGGCGCACTGGCTGCTGCTGTTAAGGATAGCAACGGTTATTACACCGCTGTTTATCTGAAGAGCGGCTCTGGCGACTTCGCTTACAGCAACTTGCTGGGCAAGGTTTCCGGCGCAACCGGCATTGACGGTCTGTACATCCAGACCGGTTCCGTGACTCTGTCTAAGGACAGCTCCTCTTCCCTGGATCTGTTCAAGTATGATGGTTCTACGGATATTTCTCAGGTATCCAAGAAAGAAGTGAAGTTGAGCTTCTACTGCGGCAACCACCCGGCAACCGGTAGCTTGAAAGTAACTGTTGCTGACGATGGTAACCGTAGCCAGTTCAATAGTGCATACGATTCTTTGAATAGCTACATTAAGAACTACAGACCTTCTGACTTTAAGGATTACGACAAGGCCAGCGGCTCTTCCGCAACCTATGATGCAGCAAGCGCTGCATTGGCTGCCGGCTTTGAGGCCCGCCAGTCTCCGCTGAATCTGTCCACTGCCGGCATTCTGTCCAGTGCGTTCGCTAAGACGGCTGTTACCTCTGAGGTAAAGACCGTGATCGGCGAGCCTGCAACCAAGCCTGTAACTTCCTTGGATCAGCTGCCTGCAGCTCTGGCTGCTTATGCAACCACTGACGGCACTTATTACTATGCTGACAGCGCTATGAGCCAGCCTTATTACACCACGGAGGCTCTGACTGATGCTGATGTAACCGGTGCGGCTTCCACCAATGTGGGTGGTCAGGCTTACACCACGGCTACCGATCCCACCGGCCAGACTGTTGTGAAGAGCGGTTCTTCCTGGTACTTCCTGAACGCCCAGGCTTATGCCACCGCATGGGATACCACCACTTATAAGGATGCTCCCTATGCGATCAACGGTGCTGCAAAGGAAGGCACCTTCAATCAGGCGAAGTTCGTTTACTACAATGCCAATGGCGTTGCCGTGAGCAAGGACTTCACTGTGAAGCACATGGTGACCGAGAAGTCCATTGTCAACAATGGTGAGGAAACCCGTGCACTTGCCATGCAGGCAAGAGACAAGATGCGCTATGCTGTGGATCAGTGTGCGCAGATGCTGAGCGTTACCGTTGCCGGTCAGATCTTCACGGATGTTTCTTCCATTCGTGACGGTATGACGGACGCCAACTTCGATCTGCCCGAGTACCAGAAGATGGTATCCGTGGCGAAGGATGCTGAAAAGATGTACGCTGCAGATATTTACCTGAAGAGTGACGAGTCCAAGACGGTGCTTGCCACCTGCGCTTGGAACCAGATCGACCAGACCATTGCTGACCTGGCGAACACCAACGGTAATGACGCTGCGGATTATACCTATGCATTCTCCACCAGCACTTCTTCTCTGCTGATTGAAGAGGCAGTTCGTATGTTTAACCTGTACATGGGCACTGTGACCGAGCGCGGCTATATCGGCGACAAGGTGGAGGCTGAGGTTTCTCACGCCAGCGGCAGCGCTTACAGCGCAATGACCACCACCTGGACAGATTCCGGTAAAGTCGATGCAGACGGCAATGCCATCAAGAATGCTGCAATCGCCACCACCGCGACTTCCGCGAAGTACGGTGCTGTTGAGGGCGGCAAGCTGGTTAACAAGGGCGAGAAGGTTTACACCGACGAGTCCTGGACCAACTATGTGAACGCACTGGCTGCTGCTGTAGATGTTGCGACCACCGGTAACGGCGACTACGCCCATAAGGACGCTGCCACCTATGTTCCGGCTGATAAGGACAGCTACACTGCCAACCTGTCTGCTTGCTTCACCGCTTACAAGAACCTGGTAGATGCAGAGAACTCTCTTGAAGAGGGCACAACTGCTCCTTCTGAGGGCTTTGCTGTAACCGGTAAGGTACTTGCTCTGGCGAACACCAAGGGCGAGCTGGCAAGCGAAAAGTTCACCGTTATCGGTTGTGATGTTGTGATCAACGGCGAGACCGTGGCTACCACCGGTCAGGATGGTACTTTCACCATTCCGGCTCTGGCAAACGGTACTTACACCGCAACCCTGAACTATAAATATGGCTATGACCGTAATGTCACCATCACGGTGAAGGACGGTAATGTGGATCTGGGCAACCTGGGTATGCTTGTTTGCAACTTCAATAAGGATGGCTATGTCAATGCTTCTGACTATGCTACCTATTTGGCTGCTTCTAACACCAAGCTGGGTGCTGCGAAGTACAACGCTTCTTGCGACTTCAACCACGATGGCTATATCAATGCTACAGACTACGCTGTTTACTATGCATTCTCCAATGCAAGACTGAGCAACGCAATCTACGGTTAAATCCTAACTTAAAGTACCCTGGCGGTGCTTCGGCACCGCTTGGGTCACACTGATTTTGATTATGAAATTGAACAAACTCAAGAGAACACTTGCTGCTTTCTTATCGTTTGTATTGATTTTGACCTTAACCTCTATAACCCCGCTGGCTGCCCAGGGTACCTTGGGCACCGAGCAGCCCCACCTCTCCTGTACCTTTACGGACAGCGAGGGCCGGGCGGTAGACGGCAATGCACTGTCTGCCGGGGATTACACCGTATCCTTTACGCTTTCCGGTATGCAGTCCTTTGCCGTGATGCAGTACACCATGTCTTATGACGCGGCTGTGCTGACGGTCAACGGTCACAGTGATCTGCTGTCGGACAGCAAGCCGGATCAGCTGCGGGGCCTTGGCGCCGCCGGTGTGCTGGTGCAGAATGGGACCATCAACTTTGGTTTTATCACCAGGGTGGACCAGACTGCAACGACCACCGCCATTGATGCGGCGGGTCAGCTCCTTTTGAAGTTGCAGGTCACCGTTGCTACGGAAGCGCCTGTGGACTTTGCAAAGATTGTGACCTTGGATACGGACCCGAACCAAACCTTCATTGAGGCAGATTATGCGGATTATGCCGATTATGGCACGGCTGACCAGGACTGTTATGCGCTGGTCACCGCCTTTGACGGCTATGCCGCAACGCTGTATCCCATGACAGCGGATCTGTCACCGGCCACCGGCCATGCCGTTACCGGCAGGGTGCTGGCGCTGGCCAATACCAATGGGGATTTGGCGGGAGATACTTTTACAGTTCGCAACTGCGATGTAGTGATTGCAGATGAAGTGGTGGCGACCACCAATAATGACGGTTGCTTTACCATTCCGTCACTCCCGGCAGGGGAGTACACCGCTACATTGCGCTATGCCTATGGTTATGATCGCACGGTTACCTTTACGGTAGCAGACAGCGATTTGGATTTAGGCGATTTAGGTATGGTTGTCTGCAACTTTAGCAAGGATGACTATATCAACGCCGCAGACTACGCAATTTACTATTCGTCCGCCAACGCGAAGCAAGGCGCAGCGAATTACAATAAGGATTGCGACTTTAACCATGATGGCTATGTGAATGCTACGGATTATGCAATCTATTATGCGTTTAGTAACTGTAATTTATCTAAGCTAAGTTATTGATAACGATTTAGGGAGGAAAAGAACGTATGCGTAAAAGCGCAAAGAAGCTTCTTTCCGGTGTAATGGCTGGTCTGATGGTAGTCTCCATGGCTCCCATCTCTGCACTGGCTGCTAACTCTTATGAGCCCGGCGATGTTGTTGCTAAAGAAGATTATGTAACAGCGGCTGATATTGCTCCTGAGGTAGATATCGTATGGACGGCTTACACCGGTCTGAACAAATCTTTTATCACGAATGGTGACGCAGAGTGGGAAAACTCTGCAAATAACGACACATATGCAGATCTTTCTAAGGTTGACCTGACCGGTAAGACTGCTAACAAAACCGATTTTCCGGCTGCTGCAATCCGTAGCGGTAAATATTATGTAGCTGCTTCCTTCATCCTGAAGAACTACGGCGGCCAGTTTGGTGACTGCACCCTGTCCTTCGGTTGGGATGATGCTTTGACCATGGGTAAGAGAACCGCTAAGGGCTTCACCGCCGGCGACAGCGGTATGATGGTTCCCTCTTTTTCCAATGTATCTGATGCGGACGGTAACGCTTATCTGATCGATGCTGCATCAAAGTTCAATGACACTTATTATGCTCTGTCTATCGCTACTCCGCATCTGCCGGAGACCGGTTCCGTTGTGTATGTTGGCGACGACTACACTTTTGAGACCGATGGCCCCTTGGGCGGCGATGATGGGCTGGGCGTTAAATTACAGGGCCTGTACCTGGGTACTGTTGGTTTCCAGGTTGCTGAAGGCACTGTGATTTCCGACGACCTGCTGAAGTTTGGCGTGAATGATTGGCCGGCCAACGACCCCGGTCTGTGCAACCTGCACATGGGTTCCGTTGACCCCGATCGTATGTACACTGTAACCGGTATGACCGAGTATGAGGGCACCACTCCGGCTATGGGTACTCTGAAGATCGGTGGCACCAGCACGCCTGAGACCAAGTCTTACACCGTTAACTATGTGACCGAGGACGGCGCTTCTCTGGGCACCGAGAAAGTGGAAGCGGGCAAGAGCCCCGCTTCTGTACCGGCTCTGCCCACCAAGGCTCCCGATGCTGCCGGCCACTACAGCTATGCTTGGGATACCGATCCCACCACGGCGACCATCTCCGCAGACACCACCTTCACTGCTAAGCTGACCACCACGCCGCATAATCCGCAGACTCTGGAAAGCAACATTGTGGATGCCACCTGCGAGAAGGACGGTTCCAAGACCGTGACCACCAGCTGCTCTGATTGCGGCTATGTGATCAGCAAGAATAACGTGGTTATCCCCGCTACCGGCCACGCTTGGGGCGAGTGGAAGCATGACGCTGCAACTGCTGAGGCTGATGCCACCCATACCCGCGTTTGCGGCAAGGACGCTTCTCACACGCAGACCAAGGCCTGTGACTTTACTTCTCAGGTAACGCAGAACCAGACTGCTGATCAGCCTGAGATCACCACTTACACCTGTAAGGACTGCGGCTACTCCTACGCTAAGGAGACCAAGCCCGCTCTGGGTCATACCCACAACTACGGCGCTCCCGTTGCTGATTACACCAGCGGTCAGGCCTTCGTTGAGGGTAAGGATTACACCCACACTGCAACCTGCACCGGCGAGGGTACCTGCAGCCAGCCTACTAAGACTGACAAGTGCACCTTCGATAATGGTGTGGAGACCAAGGCTGCTACCTGCACCGAGGACGGCGTGAAGACCTTCACCTGCACCGAGTGCGGCGGCACCTACACTGTAGCTATCCCGGCTACCGGCCACGCTTGGGGCCAGTGGAGCCATGACGCTGCAACTGCAGAGGCTGATGCCACCCATACCCGCGTTTGCGCCAATGACGCTTCTCACAAGGAGACCAAGGCCTGCGACTTCACCGCTAAGGTGACCCAGGAGGCTACTCTGGATCAGGCCGAGATCACCACTTACACCTGTAAGGACTGCGGCTACTCCTACACCAAGGAGACCGCTCCGGCTCTGGCTGGTGTGACCGTAACCGTAAATGCTGTGGAGAACGGCACTGTAACCCTGGCTGGTCAGGATGTGACCGCCGGTGGTTCTAAGAAGTTCGCTGAGAACGGCACTTACACCCTGGTTGCGACTCCCAATGAGAACTGCACCTTCGTAGGCTGGCAGACCGGTAACAAGATCGTTTCCACCGATGCTACCTACACCACCGTGGCTATCGCTGACATCACCTACACGCCCGTGTTCGCTGAGTCCGCTAAGCCCGTTCAGTTCACCTTTGTTGATATGTTCAACAACGTGATCTCTTCTCAGTCTGTTGCTTCCGGCGCAGCTGTGAAGATCCCGCAGGCGCCCACCTACACCGGCTACACCTTCACCGGTTGGTCCGCAGATGAGGCTACCATTAAGGCCGCTACCTCCTCCATGACTGTTTATGCACAGTATGAGAAGGACGCTGCCGCTACCTACACTGTAACCACTGACGCTGATGCTACCGTTGCTTACGGCAGCAACTCCGCACAGGGTACTCTGGCTGACGTTCCTTATGGCACCCAGGTAACCGTGTCTAAGGCTGGCGCTACCGCTTGGGCTATCGACGGCAAGATCGTTGCTTACGGCGACAGCTACACCTTCTATGTTGCTTCTGATGTAACTGTGAAGGCTGCTTCCGCTACCACCCAGGCTCCCGTTGTGGCTGCTGTTTCTGCCAACCAGGTTGCCGGTTCTTACAAGGTTGAGTTCGTTGCTACCCGCGCTATGGTGGATGGCTGCACTTACCTGAAGTCCGGTTTCGTGTATGGTAAGAACCTGACTGACGCTGACCTGACTCTGGCCAACGTTGGCAAGAAGGGTTCCGCTGATAACTCCGGCGTTGTGAAGGCTGCTTATGCCAACAGCACCGAGGGCAGCACCCAGTTCATCCTGAGCTATGGTATCTCCTCTCAGACCGGCACTGCCTCCGCTAAGGCATTCTTGACCTACAAGGATCAGAATGGCAAAGTGAAGACCGTGTACTCTGATGTGATGAACCACACTTACGCTTAATCGCGTAGACCCCTATTTATCGCTCCTGCCGGCGGGCAACTGCCGGCAGCGATATAAGGCAATTTAGGAATAGGAGGAATGTCTTCATGAAAGAAGCTTATTCTAAGCCTGTTGTCGACGTCAAGGAATTTCAGCAGATCAATGTGATGACCGCAAGCGGTCCTGAAATTGTTGGTGGCGAAGACGACTAATTGCAATTAGTAAAATAATTGCGCGAGCAAAAAGAGCCGAGGGAGCAATCCCTCGGCTCGATTTTTTTGCTTTACCGGTGCGGTCGGATGGTTGCACCGGGACGGTATTGTATGGACCGATGGGGAGACCGTCGGCTTTTTTTGTTTTTTTATGGCAATGGAGTGGCACTTATGGTACAATGAAAGCAGACGAAACGAATTGGAGGCGGCGGTATGAAAAAGATGACAAAGCGCCTTGCGTGCCTGGTGCTGGCGTTGGTACTGGCCTGCTGTGCCATGCCGGGGGTCACTTACGGTGCCACCACCTCGGTAGATCTGAACCAAAATTACCTGTTCCGTGCCCGGACTAACGCCTTTTCCTTTGGCACCGGTGAGACGGCAAAGCTGACCTTTACGCCCCAATACACAGCGAAATACACCTTAAAGCTGTACGGCCATGTGACAGGCGGGCGGAATATCCGTGCCAGCCTGACGAATCCGGACGGCACGGTCGCGGACTTTGAATATCCCAACCGTACCGGCTCTACCGTTAAGGATTACAGCCATCCGTACTTGACCGCTACCTTGGAGCAGGGCAAAACCTATACCTACTCGGTTCGGGGGTGGACGGCAACCAGCACCGGCGCAACGGTAGATGTGGACTTTACCAGTGGCGAAAGCGGCACCCTTTCCCAGGAGGTGGGGCTGCGGCTGTATCTGGAACAAACGGAATTTACCGCTTACAGCCAGCAGGCGGTGCTGAATGCAATGAAGCTGCTGATTGTGGATCGCACCGGCGCCCACTTGGAATGGAAGTATAAGGATGCGATGGGCAGCCTGTTGGTGGGCGGCGCCGATGTGATCGTGGATCTGTCCGCTTGCGGTGCCTGCGGCAAGAACACGGTGCAGGTGCACTATATGGGCTACACCGCCACGGCGGATTTTAATTTGGCCCACGACTATTCTGTGCTGCTGGAACGGGTGGCGGCTACGCCCACTGCCCGCGGTTATGACCTACTGGGGTGCAGTCGGTGCAGCGCGACCACCCGGGCGAATTTTGTAGATTACGACGGCTTTTGCATTGCTACCCCCGGCGCGGATATGGGCGCACTGCTGTTTAACGATACGGATTTGACTGCCGGCGGCCGGATTTATGTAGATCGGGGCAAGGACTGCACGCTGCTGGCTCTGCCCAATAGCGGCTGCCGTTTTGCCGGTTGGCAGCAGGGGAATAAGATTCTGTCCGGCGATGCCAGCTATACCTTTACCCCGGTGGCCAGCGCCACCTACACGCCGCTGTTTTTGGATAACAGCGACCGGCTGACCTTTTTGTTTATTGACCCGTTTTCCAATGTGCTGTCTTATCAACAGGTGGACAGTGCCGCGGAGGTAAAGATCCCCACGCCGCCTACCTACACCGGCTATACTTTTGTCGGCTGGTCCTACACGCCGACGCAGATCCACAGCGCCACCGGCTCCCTGACTGTGCAGGCGCTGTACCGCGCCGGTGGAGCCAAGCAGCTGACCATCACCGCTCCCGGCTGCACCTTGCAGTGCGGCAGCCAAACTGCCCGGAACAGTCTGACCGTTGCCTATGGGGCGCGGGTTACTGTCTCTGCGGCAGATGCCAAGGGCTTTTCCGCCGATGGGCGTGTGCTGGGTTATGGCAGCCGGTACAGCTTCTACGCCGTTGCCGATTTGGCGCTGGAGAAGCGCACCGATGATCTGACTCCGGTGCCCTCTGTGTCGCTGCTCTCCGCCCAGTTGCAGTCGGATACCGGGCGGGTGATGTTTGCTGCCACCCGGTCCATGGCCGGGGAGGGGAACCGGCTGGTGACCTCCGGCTTCCTGTACGGCAAGAATTTGGCAGACGATGACCTGGTGCTGGAGATGGCCGGTAAGCCGGGTACCGGTACGGACGCCGGTACGGTGCGCTGCGCGCAAAACCGCTCTACGGAGCCGGAAGGCCAGTTTGTGCTGTACTACGGCATTTCCGCCCATGTGGGCACTGCCGCCGCGCGGGCGTACCTGACTTATGCAGACGCAGACGGTGCCCTGCACACGGTGTATTCCGCCGTGCTGCGCTATACCTATTGACAGACTTTTCTTGTTTACAATCCGCCCGGCCTGTGCTACAATAAGGGCAGCAAAGGAGTGCGATTATGAAAAAGACCATTCGCCTGGGCAGTTTTCTGCTGGCGTTTCTACTGCTGGTGTGCACCCTGCCGGTGACGGCGTGGGCAGCCACCACAGTCAACTTGAACCAAAATTATTTGTTCCGCCCCCGGGACAACGCCTTTTCCTTTGGCGCCGGCGAGACAGCAACTTTGACCTTTACCCCCCAGTACACTGCGGATTATACCTTGCGGCTGAATGGGCATAAGAAAAATCTTCATGCGAGTCTGAAAAGTCCGGACGGTACCGTGACGGATTTTGAAGATCCAAACCATGAGGGCACCACAGTCCTGAATCACACGTGCCCCTATTTGACCGCTAAATTGGAAAAGGGCAAGACCTATACCTATTCCGTGTGGGGCTATACGGCAGCTAAAGGTGCCACCGTAGATGTGAACCTGACTAGCAGCCAAAGCGGTGCGCTGACGGAGGAGCTGGGACTGCGTGCTTATTTGCCGGGCAAGACGGTGTTTTACAGCTACGATCCCCAGGCGGTGCTCAATGAATTGAAACTGCTGGTAGGCTTTAAGAACGCCACCCAGCCTTTGAAATGGTATTACAAAGACGCCGGCGGTGTGCTGAGCATTAACGGCGTCGATGTGATCGTGGATATGTCCGGCTGCGGCGCCGAGGGTATGAATACCATGGCGGTGTACTACCAGGGCTATCGAGCCGAGGCGAAATTTGAAATCCGCAGTCACGAGCATAATTACGAGGCGGGGGATCCGGTACTGCCCACCTGCACCACTGCGGGCTACACGCCCTACTTCTGCACCATTTGCGCAGATGAGGTGCACCGGGATATTGTCCCGGCGCTGGGTCATCATTACAAAGAAAAAAGCCGTGCCTTTACCAAGGCCACGACTTCTAAGGACGGCAAGCGGACGGCAACTTATGCTTGTTCCCGTACCGGATGTAAGGCCACTTATACCAAGACCTTGCAGACATACTATAAGGTCAATACCATCAAGCTGAATAAGACCGCCTATACCTATAACGGCAAGGTGCAAAAACCGTCTGTGACTGTAAAGGACAGCAAGGGCAAAGCCCTGAAGAGTACGGATTATAAAATTGACTACCCCAAGGGCATGAAGAATGTGGGCAAATACACCGTAAAAGTGTCCCTCAAGGGCAATTACAGCGGCAGTAAGTCCATGACCTATAACATTAACCCCAAGGGCACCAGCGTGTCTAAGGTGAAAGCTGCCAAGAAAGGCTTTAAGGTCACCTGGAAAAAGCAGACGACCCAAACCACCGGCTACCAGGTGCAGTATAGTACCAGCAGCAAGTTTAAGAGCGCCAAGACGGTGACGATCAGCAAGAATAAGACAACTTCTAAGAGTGTGAGCAAGCTGTCCGCTAAAAAGAAGTATTATGTGCGGGTACGCACCTATAAAACCGTAAAAATCGGTGGCAAGAGCGTAAAACTCTACTCCGGATGGAGTAAGGCCAAGAGCGTGACCACCAAGAAGTAATATATTCTTGTAATTGCCGCCCGCCAATCCCTCTGCGGCTACGCCGCTTCCCCCTTTGCAAGGGGGTCAAAGATATTGAAACCAATTTGCCTCCCTTGTAAAGGGAGGTGGCTGCGAGCTTGCGAGCAGACGGAGGGATTACACGGCGGGAGCAAGCCCCCGCCCTACGAATTACCCAATAAACACAAGCCCCCGCATTTTCACAAATGCGGGGGCTATTTGCTGTACTCAATAAGTCACACTAAATCTCGATGAATTCGTTAAACACGGCGGTCATTTTTTTGCTGACCTCCAGGTCGGTGTGCAGGCTGCCAAAGTACCAGTGCATATACTCCACCTGCTTCATCAGCTCTTGCAAGTAGGTGTTCAGCGGGGTAATGTGCACGCCTTTGTTGGTGTGCAGCTTTAAGAAGTCCTTGGCAATGGCCGGAGCCTCGTAGGTGAGCACATAGTTGACGGCGTACTTATACTCTCGCAGGTTGTCCTGGCCGTTTTTCAGGTCCTCGGCGGTGGGCAGCTCCGCTTTCCACCAGCTGACCCCGTCCTCTCGCATATCCTTGTCCTCGCTTTCGCCGCCGCCCATCACAAAGAAGGTCTTGTTCTCAAACATAAACATCTCGCCCCGCATTAGGTGGTAAATGTTGTCGGCGATCTTGTGGGTGTTGCCGCCTTTCCAGCGGTAGGGGGTATAGCTGTCCAGCATATCAAAATTCTCATGAGCGCCGTCTAAAAAGCAGATGGTGTACTTGCGCTTTTTCAGCCATTCCAGGTTGCGCTTTTCCTTGGGGTCGTTGGGGTTCCAAAGAAAGCCAAAGTCGCCGCAGACGATGACAATATCTTTCTCCCCCAGGCGCTTGAGTTTAGGGTCTTTAAAGTGGGACAGATCCCCGTGGGTGTCGCCGGTAATGTAAATCATAATTCGCTCCGAAAAATTCAAAAAGTTTTTACGCATTTGGGCTTTTCAATTCGGCCCAAAGATGATAGACTAAGTATTATAATATCTTTAATTGGTTCAGGTGTCAAGTTCCATGAAAAAAACTGTCTCTTTCTTTTTATCTTTCGTTTTGCTGCTGTCCGCCGTGTTCTGCGTGCCGGGCTTTTCTGCCTCTGCCGCAGTGTATAAGCCGGACCGCAAGCTGTATTCCCAGGCCTATATGCTCCTTAGCTTGGATGATCCGTCCTTCCCTGTGGTGGCGGAGAAAAATGAAGACAAGCGGATGTACCCGGCGTCTCTGACCAAGATCGTCACCACCATGGTGGTGCTGAATAAAGTGAAGGACCTGAGCCAAAAGACCAAGGTGAGCCAAAGTGCCTACGACGCTGTGCTGGGCACCGGCGCACAGACGGCCGGGCTGAAAGTGGGAGAGAGCCTGACCATTGAACAGCTGCTATATCTTACTATGGTCCATTCTGCCTGTGACGCCTGCCATGTGCTGGCGGAGTTTGTTTCCGGTTCTACGGACGCCTTTGTGGCAGAGATGAACAGCTGGGTTCAGTCCTTGGGGTGCAAGAACACCCATTTTGTGAACCCGGACGGCCTCCACGACCCTAACCACTATTCCACCGCTGCCGATCTGGCGAAGATCACCTTAAAGGCGCTGCAAAACGACACCTTTGAGAGAATCAGCACCACCGTGCAGTACAAGTATAAGAATACCACCTTTACCCACACCAACTTAATGCTGCAAAGCGGCTATGTGTCTTACTATTACGAGTACGCCAGCGGCATTAAGACCGGCTCCACCGAGGAGGCGGGCTACTGCGTGATCACTAAGGCATCCAAGGACGGCTACAACTATTTGGCTGTGGTGCTGGGCGCGCCGGTGATCGATTATAACAGCGACGGCTATGTGGAGAAATGCTCGTTTATTGACGCTGCGTCCCTGTTTGACTGGGCCTTTGACTCGCTGAAATATACCACCCTGGTCAGCGAGAGCGATGTGATCGACGAGGTGCCGGTAGAGAACGGCAAGGACGCGGACGCGGTGCAGTTGGTGGCAGAAAAGGATGTCAATACCATTGTGCCCGCCGGACTGGATAAATCCGCCGTGATTATTCGGGCGGTGGATAAGCCGGAGAGCGTGCAAGCCCCGGTGGAAAAAGGGCAGAAGATCTGCAAGGCGGAGATCGTCTACGCAGACCAGGTGGTGGCAACGGTGCAGCTGGTGGCTGCCAACCGGGTGGAGCTGTCCACTTTCTTAAAGATTTTGAACGTAGTCAAAGCGTTCTTTTCCCTGACTGTGGTGCGGATCGTGCTGGGTGCCGCTGTGCTGTTTGCGCTGGTGTACCTGTATCTGTTTATCCGCAACGCTCGCCGTAAGAGCAAGCGCAGGGCAGAGAAAATGCGCCAGTACGAGGAAATGCAGACCTCCGGCAATCGGGATCAGGACGGCCCGCCGGACCTGCCGCCGCCGGTGCATAGATAAAAAAATACGGCGTAGCCATACGCAACATACCCGGCGCTGGAGCGCTTTATCCTCCAGCATACCCCGGTGATGTGAGAAAAGGTTGTTTCGTTTTTTATCTCCTCAGTCAGCTGCGCTTTATTGCATAAAAGGGAGCCAAGTTTTACAATTTTGCCTCCCTTGTGCAAAGGGAGGGGGACCGCCGTAGGCGGTGGAGGGATTGTATGGACAGAAAACACAATCCGCAACTGGTTCAAAATGCCAGGGACCTGCGCAAAAATATGACCCGAGAAGAACGCCGTTTATGGTATGATTTTTTGCGAAATTATTCGGTGCGCTTTACACGACAAAAGGTGCTGGGCAAGTACATCGTGGATTTTTACTGTGCCAAAGCCAAGTTGATCGTTGAAGTGGATGGTACCCAGCATTTCGAAGAACAGGGCGCTGCGTATGACCGAGAGCGTACCGCATATTTGGCACAATACGGATTACAGGTGATCCGTATTCCCAACAATCAGGTGATGGAGCATTTTGATGGCGTGTGTGCCTATATTGATTGGACTGTAAAACAGGCTTTAGGTGAGTGAGAGCTTTTTGTTTTTATCCCCTCAGTCAGCTGCGCTGACAGCTGCGCTTTATTGCATAAAAGGGGAGCCAAGTTTTACAATTTTGCCTCCCTTGTGTAAACGGTGGAGGGATCGTCCTGTCCAATAACCCTTAACATACAAAAAAGAGTTCCCCAATCAAAGGGAACTCTTTTTTATATTTGCTATTCGGCGTTAGCCCTCGTATTCGTCTTCGTTCTCCCAGTTGTGCCAAATGTTCTGCACATCGTCGTTGTCCTCGAACATCTCGATCATCCGGGCCATCTTCATCATATCGTCCTGGCTTTCCAGGCGGGTGTAGGTGGTGGGGATATACGCCGGCTCAGAGGAAAGGATCTTGTAGCCCTTGCCCTCCAGCTCGTCCCGTACGGCACCCACATCGTTGGGCTCGGTGCGAATTTCAAAAATATCCGTATCATCGGTCAAGAAGTCGGCAGCGCCTGCCTCCAGTGCGTCCTCCATCAGCTGGTCCTCGTCCACATCCTCGCGCTCAATGACGATGACGCCCTGACGGTTGAACATAAAGGTCACGGAACCCTGGGTGCCCATATTGCCGCCGGCCTTATCAAAGTAATGGCGAACCTCA
>OGGS01001072.1_pt1 | contig 21222 bp, 20 predicted proteins | sample 1571281 | NCBI WGS metagenome assembly OGGS01 (sample SAMEA2582042, study PRJEB24529) | metagenome | biome: Human gut stool | place: China | collected 2011 | reverse complement strand
CGGCAGAAGTAAAAGGCTTTGATGCACAGGCATATATGGATTTTAAACAGGCAAAGCGTATGGAATTGTTCAGTCAGTATGCGGTAGCGGCGGCAGGACAGGCAATTAAAGATGCCGGACTGGATATGGAAAAAGAAGACGCATACCGCGTCGGAACGTCTATCGGTTCCGGAATCGGCAGCTTAGATGCCATGGAGCGTGAGCATAAAAAGTTGCTGGAGCGTGGACCTGGAAGGATTAATCCACTGTTAGTTCCGCTTATGATTACCAATATGGCGGCAGGAAATGTATCCATTGCATACGGATTAAAAGGAAAAAACATCAATGTGGTAACAGCCTGTGCGACAGGAACAAATTCTATCGGTGAGGCATACCGCTCTATCCAGTGCGGTGATGCAGACGTTATGGTCTGCGGCGGTACGGAAAGCAGTATCACACCGATTGGAATCGGAGGATTTACGGCACTTACGGCACTTTCTACAAGCACAGATCCACTTAGGGCATCCCTGCCGTTTGATAAGAACAGAAACGGATTTGTTATGGGAGAAGGTGCGGGTGTTCTGGTACTGGAATCCTTAGAACATGCCAAGAAGCGCGGCGCGCATATCTATGCGGAAATTGCCGGATATGGCTGTTCAAGCGATGCGTATCATATCACCTCTCCGGCGGAAGACGGAAGCGGCGCGGCACGTGCCATGACAAATGCCATGCAGGAAGCAGGCGTATTACCGCAGGAAGTGGATTATATCAATGCACACGGAACCGGTACACATCACAACGATTTGTTTGAAACGAGGGCAATTAAGCTGGCATTTGGCGAAGCGGCAGAAAATGTACCGGTCAGCTCCACCAAATCCATGGTCGGACACCTTCTGGGTGCGGCAGGTGCGGTAGAGCTGATTGCCTGTATCAAGTCGGTAACAGATGGGTATCTGCATCCGAATGTGGGGCTTACGGAAACAGAAGACGAAATGGATTTGCAGTATATTAAAGGAAAAGGCATTGAAACAGAGGTGAAGACGGTGCTGTCCAATTCCCTTGGATTTGGCGGACACAATGCAACGCTTCTTGTGAAAAAGTTTTCATAAAAGAAATGAGGCAGTTATGGAATTAGAGCAGATTTTAAAACTGATAGATGCCGTGTCGAAAAGCGCGCTGACAGGTTTTTCACTGGAAGAAGGAGAAACGAAGCTTACGCTTACCGCAGAACGCGTAAAAGAATTCAGTCCGGTACAGCAGACAGGCGAGCCGGGTATACAGTCCGGCTGTATGCAGGCATCACAGGCAGGAAATACAGCAGACATGGACGGATACGGCTTTACGGTGGCGGGCAGCGAATATCAGACCGATACGCAAAAGAATGAAAAGCAGGCAGAGGGTACAGTTGTTGCTTCGCCGCTGGTCGGCATTTTCTACAGTGCGCCGTCCCCGGAAGACGAACCATTTGTTACAGTGGGCGATACCGTAAAAAAAGGACAGACACTCGGTGTTATCGAAGCAATGAAGCTGATGAATGAAATTGAAAGCGAGTGTGACGGAATTGTCAAAGAAGTGTTGGTTGAAAACGGTGAAATGGTCGAGTTTGGACAGCCGCTGTTTATTGTAGGAGTGTGAAAATGCCATAAATCAAAGCATTTTCACACGGCACTTTGTGATGCAGACATCACAAAGATGCCCTGAGAAATCATCTGTGGAATGTGAAAATATCATAAATCAAAGCATTTTCACATGGTTGTTTGCTTCCGGGTGAAAGCAAACAACCCGAATAGTAGATGAGAAATCATCTGTGGAATGGAGAAAAATATGCTTACAACAAAGGAAATTATGGAGATTATTCCACACAGACATCCGTTTCTGCTGGTGGATACGGTGACGGAGTGTGAGCCGGGACAGCGGGCAGTCGGATATAAGTGTGTGACATACGATGAACCATATTTTGCGGGACATTTTCCGGGAGAACCGGTGATGCCCGGTGTCTTACAGATAGAAGCCTGCGCACAGGTCGGAGCGGTGGCAATTCTGTCACTGGAAAAGAATAAAGGAAAGACAGCATACTTTGGCGCAGTAAATAACGCACGTTTTAAAAGAAAGGTTGTGCCGGGCGACAAGCTGAAAATGGAATGTGAAATTATTAAAAGCAAAGGGCCTGTCGGAATCGGAAAAGTGACGGCAAGCGTAGATGGAGAAACTGCACTTACCGCGGAATTGACCTTTATGATTGGCTAAACATGTAAAAATGTCTGCGGAAAGGAAAGAAGAAATGTTTCAGAAGTTATTGATTGCAAACAGAGGGGAAATTGCGGTGCGCATTATCCGGGCATGCCGTGAAATGGGCATCAAAACGGTTGCCGTGTATTCACAGGCGGATGCCGATGCACTGCATACCCAGCTTGCCGATGAAAGCATTTGTATCGGAAAGGCAGAAGCAAAGGACAGTTATCTGAATATGGAACGCATTTTAAGCGCAACGATTGCATCGGGGGCTGATGCCATTCATCCGGGGTTTGGGTTTTTATCTGAAAACAGCAAATTCGCTGCACTTTGTGAAAAATGTAACATTACATTTATCGGTCCGTCTGCAAGGACAATCGAAGAAACCGGAAATAAATCGGAAGCCAGAAATGCAATGGTGCGGGCGGGTGTTCCAGTCATTCCGGGTACGAAAGAACCCATTTTTACGGCGGAAGCAGGCAGGAAATTTGCAGATGAAATCGGTTATCCGGTCATGATAAAAGCGGCACTTGGCGGTGGTGGAAAAGGTATGCGTGTGGTGCAAAACAGTACAGATTTTGAGAAAAATTTTCAAAATGCACAGCGTGAAGCCGAAAATGGTTTTGGCGACAATTCCATGTATATTGAAAAATATATTGAACATCCAAAACATATCGAGTTTCAGATACTGGCGGATAATGAGGGCAATACGATTCATTTGGGTGAACGCGACTGTTCGGTACAGCGCAGACATCAGAAAATGATTGAGGAATCACCGTGTATCGCGCTGGACGAGGATTTGCGGGAACAAATGGGAGCAATGGCGGTTCGGGCGGCAAAAGCAGTCGGATACCGCAATGCCGGGACGGTGGAATTTCTTTTAGACAGCCACAGACAGTTTTATTTTATGGAAATCAACACGCGGATTCAGGTGGAGCATGGGGTGACAGAGCTTGTCACAGGCATTGACCTTGTAAAAGAGCAGATACGGATTGCTGCGGGAGAGAAACTCGGACTGCGTCAAAGTGATATTCATCTGACGGGTCATGCAATGGAAGTACGGATTAATGCCGAAAATCCGGAAAAAAATTTTGCGCCGTGTCCGGGTACGATTCAGGAACTGCATATTCCCGGCGGAAATGGTGTGCGGATTGATACGGCAGTTTATCCGGGCTATATAATACCACCGTATTATGATTCGATGATTATGAAAGTAATGGTATATGATAAAGACCGTGAATCAGCATTGAAAAAGATGAGAAGTACTTTAGGGGAAGTTATTATTGAAGGTGTAACGACCAATCTGGACTTTCAGTATGAGATTTTAAAAAATAAGGAATTTGAAAGCGGTGCGGTTCATACAGATTTTATTGAGAAAAATTTTGAAGAAACCGCTTAAAACGGGATTAATTTTAAAATAAAAGGCAGGGATAGAGTGTGCATTTAAAAGGATTATTTAAAAAGGAAAATCAGCCGGTGCGGCATCAGAATCAGGCGGAAGCGCCGAATGTCCCGGACGGATTGTATACAAAATGCGAAAGCTGTCATGAAATGATTCTGACGGAAGATTTTACGCAGAATGCTTATGTCTGCCCGAAATGCGGACATTATATGAAAATAGGCGCGTATGAGCGGATAAAAATGGTGTTTGATGCACAGACATTTGAAGAATGGGACGAAGAATTTACCGGCGGCAATCCCTGTCATTTTAAAGGATATGAAGAAAAACTTGGGGATTTACAGAGAAACACCGGTTTAAATGAAGCAGTGATTACCGGAAAAGGAAAAATAGACGGCATGGAAGCGGCAGTCGGAGTGTGCGATACACGATTTCTTATGGGAAGCATGGGATATGCCGTGGGTGAGAAGCTGACAAGGGCGATTGAGCGGGCAACGGTAGAAAAGCTTCCGCTGATAATATTTACCTGTTCCGGGGGCGCGAGAATGCAGGAGGGCATTGTATCGCTTATGCAGATGGAAAAGACGGCGGCGGCGTTAAAAAAATTTGATGCGGCAGGCGGACTTTACATTACGGTGCTTACCAACCCGACAACCGGCGGCGTGACGGCAAGCTTTGCCATGCTTGGCGATATTATCCTTGCGGAACCGCAGGCACTGGTCGGATTTGCAGGACCGAGAGTTATCAGACAGACCATAGGGGAAGAACTGCCGGAAGGATTTCAGCGGGCGGAATTTTTACTGGAACATGGATTGATTGATAATATCGTGGAACGCAGATTTTTAAAACAGACCTTATCGACACTGCTCCAGCTGCATAAAAAGCCACAGGTGGAAACGATGAGCCGCTATCAGCAGTATTTAGATGACATTTATGCGAAAAAAATTGATATTAAAAAAGAAGAAGCACAGCTGGCGGCAAAAAATGAAAAGAAGCAGTTGTCGGCATGGGAAAAGGTGCAGATTGCAAGAAGCGGCAAACGTCCGTCGGCGCTTGACTATATCGGATATCTCACCAAAGATTTTTATGAATTGCATGGTGACAGGGCATACCGTGATGACGGTGCAATCGTGGGCGGTATCGCATTTTTTGGGAAACAGCCGGTGACTGTAATCGGACAGCAGAAAGGTGCAACGACAAAAGAGAATATTGTGCGTAATTTCGGAATGCCGTACCCGGAAGGATACCGTAAAGCACTGCGCCTGATGAAACAGGCAGAAAAATTTCACCGTCCGGTATTGTGCCTTGTGGATACACCGGGGGCATACTGCGGCATTGGTGCAGAGGAACGCGGACAGGGCGAAGCGATTGCAAAAAATCTGTTTGAAATGGCAGATTTAAAAGTGCCGGTGCTTTCGATTGTCATTGGCGAAGGCGGAAGCGGCGGTGCGCTGGCGCTTGCAGCGGGAAATGAAGTCTGGATGCTGGAAAATTCGGTGTATTCAATTCTCTCACCGGAGGGCTTTGCATCAATTTTGTGGAAGGATGCATCCAAAGCAGAAAAAGCGGCGCAGGTAATGAAACTGACGGCACAGGATTTAAAGGAACTGGGCATTATTGAACAGATTCTGCCGGAATTTCCAATCGTAAGCAGCGACAATATGAATCGTGTTACTTTATATATGAAGCGCAAAATCGCGGGATTTCTGATAAAATATCAGCAGATGAGCGGTGAAGAACTGGCACAACAGCGGTATCAGCGCTTCCGGGGAATGTAACAGGAAAGAAATTTATAAAAGGTATTAGCTATCTTCCTTAAAGTGGATTTGAGGAGGGTAGCTTTTTTATTGCAAAAGTAGATATATGAGGTGAGAATTAATTTAAGATGCATATTGGCTATTATTATGGATATATGGTTATTTTATAATAATAATAAATATGATATAAGTACAAAAAGTACTTGACAAAAGTATAAAAGTACGTAACTTATAATTTGAGTAAATTTATAAATGCTATTTGGAGGTTGAAAATGGAAAGAGTTATATTTTGGAATAATAAAGGCGGAACTGGCAAAACTACATTAACATTTCAGATAATTAATGAATATGCTTTTCAAAATCCTGAAAAGAAAATATTAGCTATAGATGTTTGTCCTTAAGCAAATTTATCTGAACTTTTATTGGGAGGGTTAAATCAAGGAGGTAGTGAAGTTTTATTAATGAGGCAAGGTACAATCCAAAGAGCAACAATTGGTGGATATTTTCAATTGCGTTTGCCATCTCCTTATAGTGTGCCTTTGTTTAATCCTAGAGATTATTTAACAAAACCGCATGAATATAATCAGTATATACAAGATAATATCGATTTGCTTTGTGGAGATGCTATGTTGGAATTACAATCAAATGCTATTTCCACATTAGCGAATAATCAAATACCAGGAACTAATACATGGGTTGCAATTATAAATTGGTTAAACGATTTCATACAGCCAATCGAGAAAGATTACGATATAGTATTTTTAGACGCAAATCCAAGTTTTTCAATGTATACGCAAATAGCAATTGCGACTTCAACAAAAATGGTGTTACCAGTGATGGCTGATGATTCATCACGTAGAGCCATTCAAAATGCTTTTTCGTTGGTTTATGGATTAAAATTACCTTCTGAAATATATAGTAAATATGCTTTTGCAGAAAAATTAAAAGAAGTAGATATGCCATTACCAAAAGTTTATATGATATTAAAGAATAGATTAACTCAATATATGGGAGCAGCTTCTGCATATGCGACAGTGTTACAGGAAATTGATAACGTTGAAACAATTGTAACAAGGATGAGTAAAGAGTTATAGCGAAGTTGAAGAAAGTTATGGAAATATTTTAAAGTGAAAAATATTCCCATACAATAAAAATTAATTGACCAATATTGAAAATGAGCTTTTATAAATTTTAGGTACTTTTCCCTTAACCTTATTAATAGCTTTTTGGAATAGAAATATATTTGTGTTGTAAAAAGCTATACATGGTGGTACACTATAAAAAACAAGGAGGTGCATACTATGGCAGTAAAAACAGCAAATGTAACAGCACGTATTCAACCGAATATAAAAGAGCAGGCAGAAGCTATTCTTGACAGACTTGGAATTCCTGTATCTGTATTTATAGATATGACTTACAGACAGGTTATTATGCGTGACGGTGTACCATTTTCATTAGATATTCCCGATAAGTTTGCTACAAGAGATTCTATAACAAAAGCTGAATTTGATACCATGATGCAGACGGGACTTTCGCAGGCAAAAAGAAATGATTCTGTATCTGTCGATGAGGCTTTCGAGCAATTAAAAGCGGAGATGTAAGGTATGGACGAGTATGAGGTAAGGGTAACAAGACAGGCGTTAGAGCAAATGAAAGAAATTGTTCATTATATTTCATATGATCTGATGTCACCGGCTGCAGCGGATAATCTGCTTGATAGGTTTAAAGCAGAGATTTTGAAACTGTCAAGTTTACCGAAGAAGTATGCGTTGATAGAGGAAGAACCTTGGAGAACTGAAGGAATACGCAAGATGGTAGTTCAGAATTTCCTGATTTATTATTGGGTAGATGATGATAACAGCAGAGTTCAGGTGACAGCGGTTATCTATGGCAGGCGTGATCAAATCCGGCAGCTTGCCAATATGGATATGGAGTAGCGACAGCGGGTCTGGTCAGAAAAAACGTTGAATATAAAAATAAATCTCCTAAAGGCAGGGCAAAATGTGTCTTGGCATTTAGGAGATTTTTTTGCGTTATAGGGAATTGTGAATTTTTTTAAAGAAAAATAGAAATAAACAGTATATAACACTTGACAACAGCTATATACTGTTATACACTGTTTATACGGAAAGGAGGAAGTGAGATTGAATATCATTATCAATCATTCATCTATGGTGCCGATTTATGAGCAAATTGTAGATGTGGTGAAGACACAGATTCGCAAAGGAGAACTTAAAGAAGATGAGAATCTTCCTTCTGTGCGTATGCTGGCAAAAGAACTTAAAATCAGTGCGTTGACGGTAAAAAAAGCATATGATGCTCTGGAAGAAGAAGGATTTGCAATTACAATACATGGAAAAGGAACATACATCACGGCTGTAAATACAGAGCTTTTGCTTGAAGAACAGAAAAAAGAAATTGAAGCGGATTTAGAAAAAGCAGTTTTTAAAGCCAGAAGATGCGGCATCAGTGATGAAGAACTAAAGAATTTATTAGAATTAATATTGGAGGGATAGCCGATGTTAAAAATTGACCATCTAGTGAAAAATTATAATACATTTTCCCTTGATTGTTCGTTGGAAGTTCTGCCGGGACAGATTACAGGGCTTGTGGGGAAAAACGGAGCAGGCAAAAGTACAATTTTCCATGCAGTACTGGGACTGATTAGACCGGATAGCGGGAAAATTACTGTATTAGGAAAAGACAGTCAGGAAATAACAGCGAAGGATAAACAAAAACTGGGGGCTGCATTATCCGATTCCGGGTTTAGTGGAAATCTGACGATTCAGGATATTATTTCTGTACTGGAAAAACTGTATGATGATTTTAATAAGAATTTTTTTATGAAACAGGTGGAAATTTTCGGTCTGCCTTATAAAAAGAAATTGAAGGATTTTTCAACAGGCATGAAAGCGAAATTAAAGGTTTTGATTGCAATTTCACATCAGGCAAAACTGTTGCTGCTTGACGAACCGACAGCCGGGCTGGACGTGGTTGCAAGAAATGAGGTACTGGATTTAATACGGGATTATATGGCAGAAGATGAAGAACGTGCTGTTCTTATCAGTTCTCATATTTCAAGTGATTTAGAATCATTGTGTGATGATTTTTATATGTTAAAGGACGGAAAAATCATTTTTCATGAAGAAACAGATGTCCTGCTTGACCAATATGTTGTTTTAAAAGTAGATGAAGCACAGTATGAGAAGCTGGATAAAAGTTTTATTTTAAAAGTGCAGAAAGAAAATTACGGATATGCCTGTCTTACAAATGAAAATGCGTTTTATATAGAAAACTATCCGCAGATAATCATAGAAAAAGCTGCGATTGATGAGATTGTGACAATGCTTAGCGGAGGTGATGAACAATGTTAGGACTTTTTATTAAAGATTTAAAGCTGTTAAAAGCACAGAAGAAGCTGTTTATGCTTGTTGGTATAGTGACAGCAGTTGTACTGTTTAATATACAGGACGGTACAGAAATGATTGGATTTATGGCAGGATATATGGTATTTGTTGTAACAATGGCGGCAACAAGCACTATCGGTTGTGATGAAGCAGACCATGGAACGGTATTCTTATTTACACTGCCGGTCAGCAGAAAGGAATATGTTTTAGAAAAATATGGTCTGGCGGTGGCAGGAAGTGCGGCAGCAGTATGTATCGTAACGGTACTTGTCTATCTTGCAAGTGTTGTAAGAGGCAGTCAGCTTATGGCAGAGCAGCTTTTTATCATTCTCATTATGATGCCGCTGGCACTTATTTTATTTTCTTTGATGGTGCCGTTTCAGTTACGGTTTGGCGCAGAAAAGGGCAGAATGATGCTGCTGGGAGCTTATGGCGCAGTATTTGGCGGATTGTATATTCTTAAAAATTTCACAGAAAAGTGGAATGTGGATTTGTCGTGGATTGGACAGAAAATAGAGCGGTATTCGCAGGGTACATGGACGATAGTGGCAGTCGTAGCAGCGCTGGCAGTTATGCTGGTATCTTACTTTGCCAGTGTACGGATTTTAAATAAAAAGGAAATTGACTGATGGCATAAAAATGGGACAGTCCGGTTTAAATGTTTTACCGGCTGTCCCTTTTTTAAATGTTATATAAATTACTTATTGTTCTTCTTGCTTAATTCCTGTTCCTTCATGGCACGAACCTTTAATGAAAGACCAAACAGATTGATGAAACCATCTGCATCATGGTGGTCATAAAGGTCACCGGTCTTAAAGGAAGCGATAGATTCGTTGTAGAGTGAATATGGAGAAGTTGTACCGGCTTTGATGATGTTGCCTTTGTACAGCTTAAACTTAACTTCACCTGTTACATTTTCCTGTGTCTTTTCAATAAATGCCTGAACAGCTTCACGAAGCGGTGTGAACCACTTTCCTTCGTAAATAATCTGGGCAAATTTATTTGCCATATTCATTTTAACTGTTGTTGTATCACGGTCAAGAATCAGTTCCTCTAACTGCTGATGTGCTTCGTAAAGAATTGTTCCGCCAGGAGTTTCATAAACACCACGGGACTTCATGCCGACAACGCGGTTTTCAACGATATCAACGATACCGATACCATGCTTGCCGCCTAATCTGTTTAATTCGCGGATAATATCAGAAACCTTCATTTCCTTGCCATTTACAGACTTTGGTACACCGTGTTCAAATGTCATGGTTACATATTCACCTTCTTCAGGAGCTTCTTCTGGAGAGTTTCCTAAAACGAGCAGATGCTTGTAGTTCGGTTCATTTGCAGGGTCTTCCAGTTCAAGACCTTCATGGCTGATGTGCCATAAGTTACGGTCACGGCTGTAGCTGGTATCTGCTGAGAATGGAAGATGGATACCGTGCTGTTTGCAGTATTCGATTTCTGCTTCTCTTGAATCCAGTGTCCACTTTTCATTTCTCCAAGGAGCAATGATGTTGATGTCTGGAGCTAAAGCCTTGATTGCCAGTTCAAAACGAATCTGGTCATTACCTTTACCGGTAGCACCGTGGCAGATTGCTGTAGCGCCTTCTTTTCTTGCAATTTCAACCAGTCTTTTTGCGATAACAGGTCTTGCCATGGAAGTACCTAAAAGATACTTATTTTCATATACGGCGTGAGCCTGTACACAAGGTACGATGTAATCGTCACAGAATTCATCTGTTAAATCTTCAATATATAATTTAGAAGCACCGCATGAGAGCGCTCTTTCCTGTAAACCGTCTAACTCCTCGCCCTGTCCGCAGTCTGCGCATACACAGATTACTTCATAGTCAAAATTCTCCTTTAACCACGGGATAATAGCTGTGGTATCAAGTCCGCCTGAGTAGGCAAGAATTACTTTTTCTTTCATAATTGATATCCTCCGAATTGATTGAATTTGTATGGTTGCAATTGGCAACGAACTTGTGTCTTATGATAAACCACATAAGGTAAAAATGCAATAGGTAAAAATGAATAATATGCAAAAATATACAAAAATCATGTATATTTATAAAAAAATTCAAATTAACACTTTACAGGACAAAAAAAATTGCTATAATGAAACATAACGAATATTTTACAGCGAGGTAAAAGATATGATTAAGGTAGGAATTATTGGTGCAACAGGATATGCCGGAAATGAGCTGGTAAGACTGTTACTGGGACATAAGGATGCAGAGATTGTGTGGTATGGTTCAAGAAGTTATATTGACCAGAAATATGCAGATGTATACAGAAATATGTTTCAGATTGTTGATGCGGTCTGCATGGATGATAACATGGACGAACTTGCAAAGCAGGTTGATGTCATTTTCACAGCGACACCGCAGGGCTTATGTGCTTCTTTAGTAAATGAAGAAATTTTATCCAATACAAAGATTGTTGATCTGAGTGCGGATTTCCGTTTAAAAGATGTGAGTATTTATGAACAGTGGTATAAGCTGGAGCATAAAGCACCGCAGTACATTGATGAAGCGGTTTACGGCTTATGCGAAATCAACAGAAACCAGATTACCGAAAAAACAAGAATTGTAGCAAATCCCGGCTGCTATACAACAACCTCGATTCTTACCTTATATCCAATGGTAAAAGAAGGGCTGATTGACCCGGATACCATTATTATTGATGCAAAGAGCGGTACATCAGGCGCAGGACGCGGCGCAAAGGTTGCCAATCTTTTCTGCGAAGTCAATGAAAGCATGAAAGCATACGGTGTCGGCACACACAGACATACACCGGAGATTGAAGAACAGTTAGGTTATGCCTGCGGTAGAAATGATTTAAAACTCATTTTCACACCACACCTTGTTCCGATGAACCGCGGTATTTTAGTAACGGCATATGCAAATCTGGCAAAGGACGTTACATACGAAGAAGTAAAAGCAGTTTACGATAAATATTATAAGGAAGAAACATTTGTCAGAGTGCTGGAAAGGGACATCTGCCCGGAAACACGCTGGGTAGAAGGCAGTAACTTTGTGGACATCGGATTTAAGATTGAGCCGAGAACCCACCGTCTGATTATGATGGGTGCACTTGATAACCTTGTAAAGGGTGCGGCAGGTCAGGCTGTACAGAATATGAACTTATTATTTGGATTACCGGAAACAGAAGGGCTTATGGCAGCACCGATGTTCCCGTAGAAGTGTGAACAAGATTCCATTACAGGGAAAACGCCTCAACGTGTTACTTGACTTCGGCTTATTTCCCTGTAACGGAATCAGGTTACAATATTTGCAGAATGAGGAGAAATGCGAAAATCCTTAAATTGAAGATTTTCGCATAGCACTTTGTGCCGCAGGCGTCACAAAGCTGCTCTTATCGCAGAACTGAATTAATTCAGTTCGCGATTCCTCCGGCATTAGAATGCCTGCGGAATGGAGTGTAATATGGAAAGCATTAAAGGCGGCGTGACTGCGGCAAAGGGATTTTGTGCGGCAGGTTTAAACGCAGGAATAAAAAATAACGAAAAAAAAGATATGGCGATGGTTTACAGTGAAAAGCCATGTGTAACAGCAGGAACATTTACAACAAATAAGGTTTTTGCAGCGCCGGTAAAGTGGGATAAGGACATTGTGGCAAATTCACCATTTGCACAGGCAGTTGTTGTCAACAGCGGTGTTGCTAATGCCTGTACCGGAAAAGAGGGCGATGACGCGTGTGCGGCAGAAGCAAAGGCTGTATCCGAAGCATTACAGGTTCCGGAAAGTGCAGTATTGGTTGCCTCTACCGGTGTTATCGGCGCACAGCTTCCAATGGATAAAATCTGTGCAGGAATTAAAGAACTTCCAAAGAAGCTTGGCAGTTCATTAGAGCATGGCACACTGGCGGCAGAAGCCATTATGACGACAGATACCGTGGATAAGCAGGTTGCCGTACAGATTGAGGTTGGCGGAAAGACGGTTACAGTCGGCGGTATGTGTAAGGGAGCCGGCATGATTCATCCGAACATGGCAACCATGCTGTGTTTTGTGACAACCGATGCGTGCATTAAAAAAGATGCTTTGCAGAAAATGACAAAAGCGATTGTCAGCGATACTTTTAATATGATTTCCGTGGACGGCGATACTTCAACAAATGATACCGTTCTGGTGCTTGCAAACGGCATGGCGGAAAATGATATTATTACCGAAGACAGCAAGGATTATCAGACATTTTATGATGCACTGTTTTATGTACTGCGTGAGCTTTCTAAAAAGATTGCAGGTGACGGTGAGGGCTGTACCTGTCTGTTTGAAGTGCAGGTAAAAAATGCGGCAGCAAAAGAACAGGCAAAGGTGCTTGCAAAGTCGATTGTTACTTCAAGTCTTACAAAAGCGGCAATTTTCGGTCACGATGCGAACTGGGGCAGAATCCTCTGTGCAATGGGCTATTCCGGTGCGGACTTAGAACCGGAAAAAGTAGATATTTACTTTGAAAGTGAAGCCGGAAAGTTAAAAATTGTAGAAAACGGAAAAGCAACCGATTACAGTGAAGAAAAAGCAACGGAAATCTTATCAAAGAATCCGGTTATTGCTATTGCAGATGTAAAAATGGGAAATGAAGAAGCAACCGCATGGGGCTGTGATTTGACATTTGACTATGTAAAAATTAACGCGGATTACCGCTCATAATGAAGCTTCGTATTAAAGATACGGCAGCGGAAATATTTTGCGGTGGCAGGTAAAAACACTGTTAAAAGTGTATATTCAAAATGGAGAGAACAGACATGGAAATGAATGAAGAATTGAAAAAAGCGCAGGTTCTGGTGGAAGCGCTTCCATATATCCAGAAATTTAACAGAAAGATTATCGTTGTCAAATACGGCGGCAGTGCAATGGTTGACGAAGAATTAAAAAGAAAAGTCATTCAGGACGTTGTACTGTTAAAGCTGGTAGGCTTTAAGCCGATTATCGTACACGGCGGTGGCAAGGAAATCAGCAAATGGGTTGAAAAATCCGGCATGGAACCGCATTTCTTTAACGGACTGCGCGTAACCGATGAGCCGACAATGGAAATCGCCGAAATGGTTTTAAATAAGGTCAATAAAAGCCTTGTATCCATGATTGAAGAACTCGGCGTCAAGGCATGCGGTATCAGTGGTAAAGACGGTGGCATGTTAAAGGTGGATAAAAAGCTTTCCGGCGGCGAAGACATCGGCTATGTAGGTGAAGTCAAGGAAGTGGATACAACACTGCTTCATACACTGTTAAAGGACGATTTCCTTCCGGTTATCTGCCCGATTGGATATGATGATAATTTCCATGCTTACAATATTAATGCCGATGATGCGGCATGTGCCATTGCAAGAGCAGTTAACGCAGAAAAGCTGGCATTCCTTACGGATATTGAGGGCGTTTACAGAGATTACAACGACAAGTCTTCCCTGATTTCAGAGCTTTCAACAGATGAAGCCAGAGAACTGCTTGCGGGCGGTACAATCGGCGGCGGAATGCTTCCTAAGCTGAACAACTGCATTGATGCGATTGAACACGGCGTATCCCGTGTCCATATCTTAGACGGCAGAATTCCGCACTGTCTGTTACTTGAAATCTTTACAAACAAAGGTATCGGTACAGCGATTTTAAGCAACGAAGCAGAACGTTTTTATGATACAAACATTTAACGAAAATTTGGGAGGGAAAAATGGATACAAAGACAATTATTGAAACAGCCGAGGAGCATTTGATTCATACCTACAACCGTTACCAGATTGTACTGGATAAAGGGGACGGTGTGCATTTATACGACACAGACGGCAAGGAATATCTGGATTTTGGTGCCGGTATTGCCGTATTTGCATTAGGATATAACAATAAAGAATATAATGATGCCTTAAAGGCACAGATTGACAAGCTGGTACATACATCGAACTACTTTTACAACGAACCGGCGGCAAAGGCGGCAAAAATGCTGACCAAAGCGACCGGAATGGACAGAGTATTTTTTACCAACAGCGGTACGGAAGCTGTTGAAGGTGCGATTAAGCTTGCAAAGAAATATGCGTATTTAAAGGATGGCTCAACCGACCATGAAATTATTGCAATGGAACATTCTTTCCACGGCAGAAGCATGGGTGCGCTTGCCGTAACAGGCAACAAGCACTATCAGGAAGCCTTTGGACCGATGATTCCGGGAATCCGTTTTGCACAATACAACAATCTGGAAAGCGTAAAGGAACTTGTAAATGAAAAGACCTGCGCGATTATTTTTGAAACCGTTCAGGGAGAGGGCGGCGTTTATCCGGCAAAGAAGGAATTTATCGAAGGTGTCAGAAAGCTTTGTGACGAAAAGGGTATCCTTTTAATTTTAGATGAAATTCAGTGCGGCATGGGCAGAACCGGTTCGATGTTTGCTTATCAGCAGTACGGTGTGAAGCCGGATATTGTAACGGTTGCCAAGGCTTTAGGCTGTGGTGTGCCGGTTGGAGCATTTGCGGCAAAGGATGAAGTAGCAAAAGCCCTGGTTCCCGGCGATCACGGCACTACCTACGGCGGAAATCCGCTGGCTTGTGCGGCGGCAGTCAAGGTATTTGAACTGTTTGACAGCTTAAAGGTGTTAGACAATGTAAAAGAAGTCGGCGCATATTTAGCTTCCGAGTTGGATAAAATTGTGGCTGAATACGATATTGCGACAGAGCGCAGGGGAATGGGTCTGATTCAGGGCTTACAGCTTAGTGTCAATCCAAAAGACGTGATTGCAAATGCACTCGATAACGGACTGATTTTATTCTCAGCCGGAACAAATGTCATTCGTTTTGTACCACCGCTTGTTATTACAAAGGCAGATGTGGACGAGATGATTGTCAGACTGAAAAAATCTTTGGATTCTTGCAGATAAGACTTTTTAAAAGAGAAAATACATGCTATAATTAATTGTTATATTAAGACTTGTACCCGCGGTGCAGGTCTTAATATTTGCTTATAAACCCCGTGAAATCATGGAAAGGTAAATTAATTGGTATGAAGATTTTAAAAAGAGTAACAGCAGTTTTGCTCACAGCAGTTGTTGCCGTTTCGTTTACGGCATGCGGCGGACGCAGTGAACATGCAAAAAAGCTGAATATAGATACAGCTGTTTCGATTAATATCTGGTATCAGGACGATGCATATACATCGTATCTGGACTATATCGCACAGCAGTTTCATAAGGCAAATGAATTTATTACGGTCAATCCGGTGAAAGTAGAGGAAAATAACCTGCTGGATGCCGTTTATAACGGCAGCATTGCGCAGAATAATGTGGCAGATGTATATCTTATGGAAGCATCGGATATGCAACGCGCATATTTAATGGGGCTGACGGCGGAAAATGATGCGTATACACAGTACTATTCACAGAAGCATTTTCCGGTGACGGCAGTTAATGCGGCGTGCTATGAAGGAAAACTTTACGGCTATCCGGTCACATTTCACACGGCAGTCATGGTGTATAATAAAAAATATACCACAGCGCCGGAAAATTTTGAGCAGATTGAAGCATTTTTAAATTCATATCAGGTCACAGATGAAAATAAAGATGTCAACATGATTGTGGGCTGGGATACACAGGATTTGTGGACAAATTACGCATTTGGCGGAAGCTATGTGGATAACGGCGGCGCGCAGGGTGAGGAGGCTGAAAGCGATGTCCAGACAGAAGCGTTAAAGGCGGCGATGACAGAGTATGCGGCGCTTCAGAATACTTTTGGAATTGTTGATAAAACACAGGAAGAATATAAGCAGATGTTTATAAACAATCAGCTTATTTATACGATACTGGATTCCACGCAGTTAGCGGACTTAAATGCTTCCGGTGTGGATTACGGCATCTGTGCCGTGCCGGGGGCAAAGACGGGATTTGGTACACAGAGCCTTTCGGATACGACACTTGCTATGGTCAATCCGTATTCAGAAAACACGGATACTGCCAAGGCAGTAGCGCAGGCAATCAGTTATGATTATGCGGATTTGCTTGAAAAGGATACCGGTTACATCAGCGCGAGAACCGATGTGGCGGACAAGAATAAAAAGGTGCTGTACCAGCCGTTGTATGAAGTATATGCGAAGTCTGACAGCTATGCAAAATATATCGGGGCAGATGAATTTTATGTCAGATATTCCATTTTACTGCACAATATCTGGAAAGGCGAAGATTTAAATGAGTCGGTAGATGCTTTTATAAAGGCAGTCAGCCGTTAAAAAGATGAATAGAAAACCTGTCATTTACTCATATTAGATAGAGAAATTTTATCAATATGGAGGAAGAAATGGCAGGTTTTTTGATTGCAATTATTTCAGGGGCGCTTATGAGTGTCCAGGGGGTATTTAATACAACGGCGACAAAGAGCAGCAGTATCTGGGTGGCGGCATCTTTTGTGCAGATTACGGCATTTGCAACGTGCGTGCTGATGTGGTTTTATGACGGACGTCCGCCTATTGCGGGACTGTTTCAGGTACAGCCAAAGTATGCGCTTCTTGGCGGCGTCATCGGTGCATTTATTACGTATACGGTTGTGCGGGCAATGAGCAGTCTTGGAACAGCAAAGGCAGAGATTACGATTGTGATTTCACAGATTGCCGTGGCATATATCATTGAACTGTTTGGGTTGTTTGGCAGTAAACGGGCAGATTTTTCATGGTTAAAGCTTTTGGGGCTGGCACTGGCAATCGGCGGTGTGGTGCTGTTTAATGTCTGTGGGAATCAGGAATAGCCCCGTAAAAAACAACAAGTGGAAATCTGTGTGCGGGAATGGTATAATAGGCGCAGGTTTTTAGAAATTAGGAGAGAAAGCACGGAGGTACTTTGTGGAAGATTTATTTAAAATACACGGAATTGTAAATTTGAAAAAAGGCGAGGGAAGAACGTTAAAAGCCGGAGGAATGTGGGTTTACGACAATGAAATCGCAAGCACCATGGGAGAAATCGTTGACGGCGGACTCGTAGAAGTACATGATTTTGACGGCTATTTTATGGGTATCGGATATATCAACCGCCGCTCTAAAATTACGGTCAGAATGATGAGCCGCAGAACGAGGGAGATTGACAGGGCATTTATGGAACAGCGCGTGCGCGCCTGTGTGGATTATAGAAAACATACGGTGGATATGTCTTCCTGCCGTCTGATATTCGGTGAAGCGGATTTCTTGCCGGGCATTGTGATTGATAAATTTTCTGATGTGCTGGTTGTCGAATCGCTGGCACTCGGAATTGACCGTTTTAAGCCGCTGATTGTAGAACTGTTAAAGCAGGTTTTAAAAGAAGAAGGCATGCCAATCCGCGGTGTTTATGAAAGAAGCGATGCCAAGGTGCGTCTGCAGGAGGGCATGGAGCGTTTCAAGGGCTTTATCGGAGAAGAATTTGACACCAAGGTATCTATCGTGGAAAACGGCGTGAAATATATGGTCGATGTAAAAGACGGTCAGAAGACAGGATTTTTCTTAGACCAGAAATACAACCGTGCCGCAATCCGTCCGATGTGTAAGGATGCAAAGGTGTTAGACTGCTTTACGCATACCGGTTCATTTGCATTAAATGCGGGCATGGCGGGCGCAAAGAGCGTGCTGGGTGTGGACGCATCGGAACTCGGCGTTGCACAGGCAACGGAAAATGCCGCATTAAACGGACTGTCAGACCGCGTATCCTTTATCTGTGAAGATGTATTTGAACTGCTCCCAAGACTGGAAAAAGAGGGTGAATTGTTTGATGTGGTAATCTTAGACCCGCCGGCATTCACGAAGTCGCGTAATTCTATTAAAAATGCAGTAAAAGGATACAGGGAAATTAATCTGCGTGCAATGAAGCTTGTTAAAAACGGCGGCTATCTTGCAACATGCTCCTGCTCACATTTTATGAATCCGGAGCTGTTTTCAAAGACGATTGGCGAAGCTGCCGCCAATGTGCATAAGCGCCTGCGCCAGATTGAATATAAAACCCAGTCCCCGGACCACCCGATTTTATGGTCGAGAGATGAGGAGTCGCTGTATCTGAAGTTTTATATTTTCCAGGTGTGTGATGAGATGTAGGAGGGGAGAAAATCGGTGATTACAGGAGAATTAAAAAATAAAATAGACAGCCTGTGGGATATTTTTGCCGCGGGTGGACTTGTCAATCCATTAGAGGTGATTGAACAGATTACATATTTGATGTTTATTCATGATTTAGATGATTCGGATAACAGGAGAATGAAAGAAAGTGTCATGCTGGGACTGCCGTATGAGAGCCTTTTTAAGGAAGAAATTCAAATTGGCTCCCAGACGGTAGACGGTACGCAGTTAAAGTGGTCTGTATTTCGTGATTTTCCGGCAGACAGAATGTACAGTGTCATGCAGGAGTGGGTTTTTCCATTTATTAAGACACTGCATAGTGATAAGAACAGTGCATATTCAAAATATATGGACGATGCAATTTTTAAACTGCCGACACCCCTGCTTTTATCAAAGGTTGTAGATTCTTTAGATGAAATTTACAGATTGATGAGTGAGGTGCAGAGTGCAGATGTGCGTGGTGATGTGTACGAATATCTGCTTTCAAAAATTGCACAGTCTGGTTTGAACGGACAGTTTAGAACACCAAGACATATTATCCGAATGATGGTTGAAATGATGAATCCTTCTGCAAAAGAAAAAATTTGTGACCCGGCGTGTGGTACATCAGGATTTTTGGTTGCAGCAGGAGAATATTTAAAGGAAAAAAGAAAAGAAGAAATCTTTTTTGATAAGCAGAAAAAAGATCATTATATGAATCATATGTTTTATGGCTATGATATGGACAGAACGATGCTTCGTATCGGTGCGATGAATATGATGACTCATGGAATTGATAATCCGTGTATTGAATATCGGGATAGTTTGTCAGATCAGAATACGGATAAGAATAAATATTCTTTGATTTTAGCAAATCCACCGTTTAAGGGCAGCCTGGACGCAGAATCTGTATCCGGGGATTTATTAAAGGTGTGTAAAACTAAAAAGACAGAACTTTTATTTTTGGCATTGTTTTTGCGTATTTTAGATGTTGGGGGCAGATGTGCCTGTATCGTTCCAGACGGAGTGCTTTTTGGTGCATCAACGGCACATAAAGCGATCCGGAAGGAAATTGTTGAAAATCAGCGGCTGGAGGCAGTTGTTTCCATGCCTTCGGGTGTATTTAAGCCGTATGCCGGAGTTTCAACGGCGATTCTTGTATTTACAAAGACAGAGCATGGTGGAACGGATAATGTGTGGTTTTATGATATGACTGCGGACGGATTCAGTCTGGACGACAAGAGAACTCCAATCAATGAAAATGATATACCGGATATTGTGGAGCGTTTTCATCACCGTGAACAAGAAGTAGAACGCAAGCGCACAGAAAAGTCGTTTATGGTTTCAAAGCAGGAGATTGTTGACAATGGATATGACCTGAGCATTAACAAGTATAAAGAAGTGGAATATGTTCCGGTTGAATATCCACCGACATCGGAAATTATGGCGAATATTCGTGAAATTGAGTGTGAAATCAGCAATGAAATGGACGAGCTGGAGCGGCTGTTAAATTTATAGGAAAGGGAAACAAATTCGGATTTGTGGGGACAATGAAGATGGAATATAGATTAGAAGAGATATATGACTTACAGATGGGAAAAACACCATCGCGTAATAATTTGGATTATTGGAATACTACGGATAATAAATGGATATCAATAGCTGATTTATCAAAGTGTGGAAAATATATCGAAAACACAAAGGAATATTTATCTAATCAGGCAGTAGAAGAAAGTGGAATTAGTCAGATACCGGCAAACACTGTTGTTATGAGTTTTAAACTTTCTATTGGTAAAACAGCAATTACATCAGAACCAATGTATTCAAATGAGGCTATAATGTCATTTAGAGATAAAATGGTAACGGATATTTTGCCAGATTACATTTATTATTTGTTTTTCAACAGGGACTGGAGCGAGGGAACTAATAAAGCTGTAATGGGAAAAACTTTAAATAAAGCAACTTTATCAAAGATTAAGGTTAATATTCCAGATATGAAATCACAACAGAAGGTAGTAGAAGTTTTAGATAAAGTAAATAATATTATTGATGCTAGAAAATCCGAATTAAAAGAATTGAATAAACTAATTAAAGCCCGATTTGTAGAGCTGTTTGGGGATCCTGAACTAAATCCTATGGGATGGGAGCGTGTTACACTCAATGATGTATGTTCTTCTATTGTTAGAGGACCTTTTGGTAGTGCATTAAAGAAAGAGTTTTTTGTAGAGCCAGATGAAACAACCTATAAAGTATATGAGCAGAAACATGCAATTCAAAAATCTGCATCCATAGGTACGTATTATATTACCGAAGAGAATGCTCATGTACGGTAAGGTAGCAAGCAACCGAAAACAAGAGATAGACCGCCAGCACTACACTATTCCGAACCAAAGACCAAAAGATAAGCATTG
>OGGS01001054.1_pt1 | contig 21534 bp, 8 predicted proteins | sample 1571281 | NCBI WGS metagenome assembly OGGS01 (sample SAMEA2582042, study PRJEB24529) | metagenome | biome: Human gut stool | place: China | collected 2011 | reverse complement strand
TTCCGGACGATAATTGAACAGGAATTTCTGTTCCGGACTTGGAATAAATGATACTGCCGATATCAGATTTTACCATTTTCTTATAGTTGTCGGTATCGGTTTCTTCCACTTCCATAGCCGCTGCATCCTTCAGGAATGCTTTATCTGTGCACGGGATTACAGGACATGAACCGCCGGCCATGAATACAGCCCATCCCATAGCCGGATAATTCTGTGCGTAGAAGGTTACGGCTTTCTCCGGGAACTTCTGACGATATTCGTGGACAGCCTTGTAGGCTTCGGTGAAAGTGACCTTTCCGACTTTCATCTTACGCATATGTTGGCGGGGAGCCATGTTCTTCCCTCCTTCCGGTGCAAAGACTCCATCCGTTTTATAGTGCCAGTAGCGGATATCAATAATATCCACCACAGCCGCACGCTTCGGATCGGCAAGGATGGCGTCCTGTACATCTTTTGTGGTACTTAATGCTACTTTGGCTTTCTTTCCGGTTTCTGTTTCCCATTCGGCAATCACATCCAGCCAAAACTGTACAAAATGTAGTGGACCTGTAAATTCTGCACTTGTCAGCTGAATGACATTCGGGTTATCTGCAAAGTTGTTCAGACACTGGCGGATGTATTGTCTGTGTAACTCACGGCGAACCGGATGAGTGATATCATAAAACATATCTGCAACAAAGATTCGTTTGTCTCCGGCAAACGGAGCAGGTTCCGGAAATCCGGTCTGATTGATATTATTGGTGCTTCTCCACGGACAATCTACCCAGTGTGCACCTGCTTCCAGAATATTGTGCTGGAAATAGTTCTCATGGAATAGCAATAGTCCATCTTTACTTCCTTTTTCGGCAAACTCTTTCAATCGTGACCAATACCATGCATTAGGGCGGTTCAGATCATATTTGCTCAGTCCTTCCCAGGCAGTACCCTGACCACTGCGTCCGAAAGGTTGTTCGTAGAAAGGTCCCCATACATCTCCGTCACGACGGCGCACTCGTTCATGATCATCCCGGCGACGGTCATACCAAAGTCCGTAGTTTTGATCAAATACCAATATATTCTTTTGTTTCATATAGCCGATTACGGAATCGATGCGATCTGTCAGTCCCAATCCTTCACGTCCGGGGACAAAACGGGTGATGGCAGGACTTGCTTTTTTCAGAAAGCTGGTTTTAAGTTTTCCATTCCACCAAGGGGTGGTATGGCTACCTCCTACCAACAAAGTACCGTCCATTTGGATACGTCCGTTTGCAATAGTTACTTCCGGTTGTGCCGATGTCTTGTTCGGAGTTACCTTCTTTTCTTTCATATCATCGATTGATTTTACTCCGGACATAGCTATTGAAGGAGCAAAGGCTCCTTGTTCAATCCAGTGTTCCAATGTCAGGCGGGGATTGTAAGCCTCTTTGGCCAGTTCCATAGCAACTTCAACGGTCGGACTGCTGGTGGCGCTTGTATTCCTTGGCAGGATACGGGCACGTTCTGCACATTTCTTCTGCAAACGATCCTCCAATTGAGCATAGAAAATGCTTCGGGGCTGCACATGATTGTTTGATTGTGCCCATTCGCCGTCACCGGAGAATTGTGCCCAACATCCGTACGCACGGTTCATGGCATCTTTTGCCGGAGCATAACACTCTATTTCGGCAGCGGTACATTGCCAGAACAGACTATTTGCTGTATTCCATCCCGCTCCGTTCTTGTCCTGTCCCAGATTCTTGAAACTCAGATTATGCCCGTCTATATTAACCACGTCAAACAATAAACCGCACGCCCATGCGTCAATAGATCCGCTGAAACCAAAAGACTCATACGAATCACATTGTACGAAAGCATTCGGTCCGGCAGCACAATATCCGGCTGCAAAGTCATGAATACCCTGTTCCGAATAGCAGCGCTGGAAAAGTGTCTGTTGTCCTAAGGTATAGAAAGTACAGCGGCGCATTCCTCCGATTTCAGAAACAGGTTCCCGTGAGATACAGTCCTCAACCGTGATTTGGGAACCGGTACGCTGAACAAGGATTGCACTTCCTGCAAAGTGCTTAAAATTCACCCTGCGTACCCAGCAATCTTCCGCATCTTCGATAGAAATACCTGTCCAGCAATGATCTTCATCTTTAGGGTACCGTTTGTCATAGTCGGAAATCAGAGTCATGTTTTCTACTCCGCACTCCTGGATGCGCCCGTTCCACTGATAAGTAATCACGGAAGAAGTACCGTATTTAGCATCCAGCGCCACTGTCAGCGGAGCGTCCAGCGTTATCTGATTACCGTTTACTTCTGTCACGGTTCTATCCCAGGTAAGATCCATATCTCCTTCTTTCCAGCCCAGTGCACTGATTCCTCCTCCAAAGATATCACATCCTAACGAAGCAATCCATTCTTTGCCGGACGGACGGTTCACCAGCACCCGATCTCCCTTTCTCAACGAAGTACCTGAAACAACTTCCAATGTCCTCGCATTTACCGGAACATACTTCGAGAGTACCTGCAATGTATCCTGCACCTTCAGATCGTCTGTCCCTTCCATATAGATCAGGGCACCTCTGTCCACTCCTTTTTTTAGAAGTATCGTTTTCTCTTTATCCACTCCACGCAGTACGATGCCGGAGGCATTTATACGAAGGCTTCCGGATAAAGAAAATTCTCCCTGATCCAATAACACGGCTCCTCTGAAACCGGAAGCATCAGGTACTAATGAGGCGACATAGTCAATGGCGCGTTGAATACGTGATGTATTATCTCCTGCTGTCCAAGGTACAAACACGGCATTGCGGACAGAAGGAATATCTTGTTCGGAGCCCTTGTAGCCACAGTACGAGAAATCAAGAATCCGGTTTCCCTGTTCGTCATTCAAGTAAGTGATCCGGTCATCCTTAACCTGTAAAGCAAAGGTTTGCGCATATCCCTGCGCAAACCCTATGCTCAATAATCCTAAAAGGATAGTTCTTAATTGTATATTCATTACAATAAACGTTGTTTTCTAATTATTCAATCCTGAAAGATCATTTGACCATAAGCAAATCATACGATTAAAACAGACTTTTCCGTTTGGATAAGGTATCGTAGTTGTTCTTCAGATCTGTCCAGTCTATTTTCTTCTTTGTATCCAGCCCATTGATATATTTCTCGATATTGGTATAGCCATCTCCATTACAGTCCTCCTTTGCATCAGTCGGATCGTTCGGATTCAGTCCGTTGGCAATTTCCCATGCGTCCGGCATACCGTCACCATCCGAATCAAGATATGCTTCTCCTTTGTACTCAGGAAGTCCGCCCACCTGACGGATATCGGTGATGATGCCTTGTTTGTAGGAGTCTGCCGGCAAGCGTCTTTTCACGTAAGGAGAGACAAATTCCGGAGCGTCTTTCGCATAAATCGCTTTTCCTGTCTGTACAGTCTTGATGACGCGTGCGTCTACCGCATCCCGTTTCGGGAGAGTAGCACCTACATTATCCAATACAAAGTTATAAGCTTTTTTGGTATCCATAATCGTCACGGGCGACATTTTGAATGCTTCGTCCACTCTGATTTGCGGTAAGAACTTTCCTTCATCCACTTCACTGGCAAGCTGAACTCCGCCATCCCAGTTATCTTTTGTCACTTTAGCATTTCCGTGAACGATGTTACCGTTTACATAAGCTTTTCCGAAGGACATCGGTTTGCTTTTATCGCGTCCGGCTTCCGGTTTCAATATACGATAAGAGATAGGCTTATCCAACGGGGTGATAGGACCGGGCTTAAAATAGTTATTGATTATATTATAAAAACTCTTGTTATCTCCTCCGTCGACAGAACGGTTCCACCAGTTGAAGACAACATTGTTTACGAAGTTAAAGTCTCCGTCCATACCCACCGAACTGTTACGACTGATATTGGAAGCGAAAAGATTACGGCAGAACATACTATTATGTCCTCCGATAGTGGCACCAAACGCATGATTATAAGTATCCAATGCTTCCGAGAACATCGAATTCTGAATGGTAATGTTCACAGTAGGCAACTTCAGTCCGTGCCCGGTTTCATCCCTGTTGTAGACGTGGCGATAGATAGACATATTTTCATCCAGTCCCCAGCTTGCCGAACAGTGGTCTATTATAATATTGCCGACTGCATTTCCTCCTACTGCATCATCACGGAAAGCAACATCCTGTGCCCCCCGACGGAAACGCATATGGCGAATCACTACATCATGAGTATCGATCAGGAAAGAATGACCGGTCACGCAGATACCGTCTCCCGGTGCTGTCTGTCCGGCAATCGTTACATAAGGGGCACGTACACTGATCGGGCTTTTCAGGCGAATAATACCTGACACATTAAATACGATAACACGTGCACCACCGGTTTCACAGGCTTCGCGGAATGTGCCGGGACCGGAATCTTCCAGGGAAGTTACCACAATCACTTTGCCTCCACGACCGCCGGGAGTGTACATACCACCACCTTCCGCACCGGGGAAGGCCGGAATATTACTTTTTATCAAATCCTCCGGTTTGGAGGCCCAAGGTTTGTAAGGTCTTCCTAACCTTGCTTCTTCCAAAACTGTTGGCAAGGCTTTTTCCCATGCCGCATTTGATTTCTGTTCGAACTCTGCCTCTTGTTTTGCTCCTCTTTCTTTTACCGAGTCGGGGATCACCGGATATTGGGCTGTCACAGGTAGTACACAGGCAACCAACATCCATGCTGATAATACTTTCTTAATCTTGTTCATTCTTCCGAATCTTAATAGGTTTTTAAAAAAGACGATTAAGAAAGTATTTTGTAATCGGTCTTTCTATCCTTTCCGCCATTCATTCATATATTCACGGGGAGTCTGATTATATTTCTTGCGGAAACACTTGCTATAGTAGCCCGAATCTTTGAATCCGACAGCAAACGCCACTTCCGAAACACTCAAATCCGTATTTTTAATCAGTTCGATCGATTTATTCAGGCGAATCTCCTTTACCAGGTCGACAGGTGCCAGTCCGGTAAGGCTTTTCAGCTTTTTGAAGAATGCCGAACGGCTCAGTCCGATGCCGGAAGCGATCGTATCAATATTGAAATCACTGTCGTCCATGTTTTCCTCGATCACTTGGTGTATCTTTTCAAGGAACTGCACATCTTTCTTCACCAGATATTGTTCGTAGCTGTCTTCTTCCGTTGTCGTCTGGTTCTCCATTTGCTGGCGGATACGTTCGCGGAACAGTTTCCGTTCGCCGAGCAACTGATCGATCCGTGCCAACAGATACTCTTTGCTGAATGGTTTGGTTATATATGCGTTCGCACCCAGAGTGATCGCTTTGGTCTTGGCACCTTCATCGTTCTTGGCTGTCAGAATAATGACAGGGATATGGCTGATCTGAAAATCCTTCCGGATAGATTGCAGCATTTCCAGTCCGTCCATTTCCGGCATCATCTGATCGGTCACTACGATGTCCGGATGATACAGATGCACTTTCTTCAGACCTTCTACGCCGTTATTGGCTATATGGATGTTGAATTTATCTTCCAATTGCAGTTTTATCAACTGGCACAGGTCTTTATTATCCTCTACCAGCAGAAGAGTCGGTAATGAAGCGTCTATTTCCAGTTCCTCCTCCGGTTCCTTTTCTGAATCGATAACCATCTTCTTGTCTGTAGCGGCAGGAGCAGTTTCCGTATCACTGACATAGAAGTCTACTTCCGACGGACGATAATGGTCCTTGTCCAGCAATAGCTCTACAATAAACACGGCCCCCTGCCCTTCCGGACTTTCGGCACGGATGATACCGTGATGCAGGTTTACTATTTCTTTGGAAAGTGCCAGCCCGATGCCTGTACCCTGATAATGTGGATTATTCGCATTCTCTCCTTGTGAGAAACGCTCGAAAATTTCACTCAGCTTATTTTGTGGAATGCCGACCCCGTTGTCTTCCACCCGTACATAGCAGGATTTTCCATCATCTGTCAATCCGGTAGTTACATAAATACTTCCACCGGAAGGAGTAAATTTGAACGCGTTCGATATGACGTTGCGGATAACAATACTCAGTTTGTCCTTATCTGCCCATACCATAATCGGTTCGTCCGGCAGTTGGAATGTGAAACTGATTTCATTTTCCTCCGAAAGTACACGGAATTCTTTTTGGAAGGAAGCTATCATTTCATTGAAATCGATCAATGATACGTGCAGACGCATCTTGCCATTCTGAATCTTTCGGAAATCAAGAATCTGATTGACCAGTTGTAACATTTGGTTCGTATTCTTTTCCATCAGGTCCACGTATTGCAGTCCTTTCGGAGACAGTTCTTCCCGCTCCTTCAGTTCCTGTATCGGCCCTTTTATCAGTGTCAGAGGAGTACGAAGCTCATGAGAAATATTGGTGAAGAACTTGATTTTCATTTCCGATACTTTCTGCTCGATATAAATGTCGTTCTTCATTTTAATCATGAAGAAAGCCAGGCGCAGACCGAAATAGAGGGCCGCGATGCCAAGGATTACATAGATAAGAGTGGCCCACCAACTCAGCCACCACGGCGGGAGAATGGTGACAGCCAATGTACATGTTGATACAAGTTCCGGATTGGCTTCATCCATCGTTTCTACACGGAATACGTAGTCTCCGGGAGGAACATTGGTATAAGAAGCAATACGGTTTTTGCCGTTATAGTGCCATTCCTTCTCATACCCTTCGAGTATGTAACGATAAGATACGCGATTCTGATTGTAGAAATTTAATGCAGCAAATTCGATTGTGAACATAGACTGATTATACTTCAATTGAAGTGCATCGGTGTATGTGATAGACTCCTGAATCGGACAGTCGTTCAAACTTCGAAGATTACGATTGGATACTTTAAAGTCTACGATACGGGTGTCATAGTTGGTATGTTGTGTCTCCAGTTTATCAGGAGAGAATGTCAGAATCCCCTGTCGCGAACCAAGCCATAAGTCTCCGTTCAATGCACGCAACGCACTGCCTTCTTCCAGTTCAACATTCAGGAAACCATCGTATTTGTCGTAGTTACGGAACTGCTCTGTCGCCTTATTAAAGCAGGACAGACCAATTTCGGTAGTAAACCACAAATTTCCGTTTTTATCTTCCACGATGGACTTGACCACATCGTTATTCATTCCTTCACGTATGCCATATGACTTGAATATCGGTTCACGTTTTTCTTTGTCATAGCGGACCAGCTTATTCAGACCTCCGCCGAATACACTCACCCAAATTTGCGAATCACTGTCTTTATATAGAACATAAATGTCATTGTCTGCCACATTAGAACGATCGCTGATCTGTCGGTACGTCTCAAACTGAATCTGTTCGGGAGTCGTAAAATGTCCGTCAAAAGACATCAGACCATCCATCGTACCTACCCAGATACGCCCATCTTCATCTTCCGTCATTGTGCGGACTTCCATATACAGACCATAAGCGGGATACTGTTTCAGTCCGTTGTACTTATGCTTGAATACAAGCGTTCCATTTTCTTCGGAAATCAAGTTCAGCCCGCCGCCCAACAGACCGACCCAGATACGCTCCTTACTATCCTGATATGTGAAATATACATCATTGTTACTGATAGTATTCGGATTCTTAGGATCATTTTTATAACGGGTAAAGCGCAGACCGTGCGGTGAGTTCATATCCGGTTCGGCTTTGACAAGTCCGTTTCCCTTAGTGGAAAACCATAAGTTTCCTTCTTTATCTTCCATGATATGATATACGGCGCCTATCAGATAATTCTGATCCGTAAAAACCTGCTTTATCTGTCCGTTGCTATCCAGACGATAAAGTGCCTGCCAACGGGTACCGACCCAGATGTCTCCATTCTTAGCCTGATACAGTGCACGTATCCCCTGATTCCAAGAGGTCGCTCTTTCTGTGTCTACAGGGACAGGAGAAACTTCTGTCAGCAGTTGAAATTGCTTCTTTGGAAAGTTGACTTTGTATACTCCGCTGCCTGTAGATGCCAGCCAAAGAATACCGTCTTTATCCAGCAGCAGATGAAAGAAGAGCTGATCGGGAAGGTCGTCGGAAAAAGGTTTCAGTTGATTGATACGGGTCATTTCCAGTTTCTCCCTGTCGAAGAGCAGAATTTCTCCACCGGGGGTGAGGAAAAACATACCCTGTTCACCGGCATCCTGCTTTTCAAAGTTACCGATGGCATTTTGTTTGGGGAAAGGAAAGCGATGATTGCTTTTGTTCAGAGGATCATAGTACGTCAATGCCTCATTACCTTCCTGAAACCAAATTTTGTCATACTTGTCATTGAATATCATTCCTACTTTTTTCCCTGCGATGGAGAACGGTAGTTTGGTCAGTTGTTTGTAGCCGATGTTATATTCATACGCACCATCAACGGTGGTGATATACATTAATCCTGATTCAGTGACCAGTATATTGGAAATCGGTTGATCAATTTCCGGTATTTCGTAACGGTTGACTACTCCATTTTGCGGATCGACGCTATAAATATGTCCGTTCTTATCTCCCAGCCATAAGAATTTGGAACTGTAGGAAGCACAAGTGAACTGGTCCGGATCGGCAGAAACCTTCTTTTGAATGAAATCGACAGGTTTATCTTTCAAAGCCTCTCCTTTTCTTAATGAAAGAATCTGATAGTCCATACCGATCCAATTGATAAACTCGGCAGTTTCACAAAACACATTATGCTTTAGACGCAAATCATAGACGTTGACATTGGGACGCGAATCGTGCAGTTGCTTCATGGTGATTTTACCGTTCTGGTCTGTATTTGCACGCAGCAGACTTTTATCTTTGGTCAGCAGCAGTACGTCTCCGTCATCTGTCGTTTGTATCTTGATAATCTGAATATTTTCAGAGTACTCTTTTACATCGTCATACACTGCGTGGAAACTTTCATGTTTCTTATCAAACAGATAGAGTTTGCGGTCGATAGTCTTGATCCAAAGGTATCCGTTCCGGTCTTCTACAATACGCTGAATCTTACGGGGAGGAATATCTGCTGAGTAAAATCCGTCATGATTATCATAGGAACGGAATTTGGTACCGTCGAAACTGCATAGTCCGTACCAGGTGCCGAACCATACAAATCCGTCCTGCCCTTTCAGTGTACAATTGACAATGTTATTGGGTAAGCCTCGTTCAGCCGTATAATGTTCAACGATCATGTTAGGGTAGGCAAAAGCACAGATTCTCGTCATCAAGAGAAACATAAATATCAAAAAGAAGTGTTTCTTCATTGTATATTATATTAGTGGAAATGAATCTTGCATCAAAGATACTATTTTTCGGGTAAAATTCAAATTAGCAGATAATAAATCCAGATTGGTAACCTTGTTTTGCCATGCACAAATCTGCGGTCAAGTTTTTCAAATTTACTTTTCTATTCCAAATTCAGTCTGTTGCCGTTCCACTTCATCCAACACCCGTTGCCGTTCTTCTTCCGTCAGTTGCACTTTGCCTTCAGTTGCACTCTCGGACGAACCGGCTTTTACAGTTAATGAGGATGTTTTCTGACCAATACAGTACTTCTCGTCATAACAGAAAGGAAGTTCCGCAGGAACACTTTCAAATTCCATTTCAGTTGCAGTCGGAGCCTGAGTTCCTTCAAATTGCACGTGGGCTTTCACTCTAATCTTCCCGGCTTTTCGTGTGGAACGGATCAGCAGAGGAGCCGATCCGAATTCTACGGCACGGGGATTGGCGCCAATCCTTGCATCGCCAATGATTTCTCCTTCACCTTCTACCGTGAATACGATATTTTCCTTTGCCAGACGACGTACATTTCCGCTATCATCCGTTACTTCGGCAACTACCACTATGAAATCCGAACCATCCGCTACCAGATTTACTTTTTGAGTATCTGCATACAAGCGAAGTTTGGTAGACCGCCGGGAAGGCATTTTCTTTTGTGTACATACTACTTTCCCATCGATAATACCTTCGGCAACCATATTTACCTTCTGCCAGTTCTTTTGAGTATAACTGTATCCGCGTGCTTCCCAAAAATCCCATACATTTTCAAAGACAACAGGTGCGTTCGGCAGGTGACCTTTGGCATGTACCACAGGTTTGGTCCATGTTTTTGTCCCATCATAGATAGAAAGGCGGATGGAGTCACAGTTACTGAATACCACTACATCCTTATCGGAGAACTGTGACATTTCATGGGCAAGGAATATCATCGGTCCGCATTCTGCCAACGGATGTTGGAGGCTTGCCGAAGATTGGCTGCGGAACATTTCATACGCATACTTTTTCTGACGAAAAGCGTCATAAATACCTCCCCAGTATGGATCGGGGTGATAACCGCGCTGGTGATCGAACGGATGCCACTGTGTGCCACCGATAAACTGACCGGTAGTGCGGTACATCTCATCATAACTTGTAGCCAGAGAAAGTGCCTGTATCAGCAACGGACGTTCACCCCAACTGCGGCTTGCACGATTATTGTTGTTGTGGGCATACCAGTCATCTACGTTTTCTCCGAATTCACGGGTGAAGATGCATTGTTCCGGTTTGTCCTCCTTTTCGTCATCACCCGGCCAGCCGTAGACTACATCGTAATGTTCCTTTACACCGGCAGAATGCACATCGGCAGCGGCTATCGGACGTCCCGGATATGGATATTCTTCCTTCGTTATTTCAAGTGCCTTCAGTGCAAAGTCGAGTGGATAACGGGTCTCATTCAGAATAGGCTCCCACATCAGCACGGAAGGATGATTGCGATCACGACGAATCATTTCACGGGTATTCTGATGAACCAGTTCTCCGAATTTCGGGTCTTTGTTCCAGTATTGCCAGCCCGGAGTAGCGACGATGACAAACATGCCGAGTTCGTCACAGGCATCCATAAAGGATGGGTCCTGTGGATAATGCGCTACACGGATGATGGTACATCCTGCATCACGCAGGCGTTTTGCGTCACGCCATTGCTGTGAATTGGGAAGAGCATTGCCTACGTATGCGAAATCCTGATGACGATTGGCTCCAACTAATTGTCCGAAAGGTTTTCCATTCAGCCAAAAGCCCTCTTTGCCACGAAATTCCGCCAGGCGGATACCGATACGGGTAGTTCCTCCGTCGATGGAACGGTTTCCTTTCTTTATACGGGATTGTACTCTGTATAGATATGGTGCATCCGGTGACCAAAGTTTCGGATTCCTCACATCCATCTGCTGGCGGATTGATTTCTTTTCTCCGGAGTTCAGAGAGAGTTTGCTAGACGTACGTTTGATAACCTTGCCTTCGGCATCTGTAAGGGTCGTTTCTACTGTGACGGATTCCGAACGGGTATTATTGTTCTGAATCTCTGTTTCTACGTATACTTGTGCGCTCTTTTCGCTGATCTTGTCGAAGTGAACAAATACGCCGCCACCGCCAACTGTCCGGGAGTCGATGGCATCGGTAATGGCGACCGGAGACTTGGCAATCATCCATACATCACGATAGATACCTCCATGATAAGCAAAATCCAATGTGTATTGTGGCTTTCCGGGAGGGTATGATTTATCGTTGCTGTTGTCGGTATAGACGGCAAGGAGGCAGGAGTCTCCGGCTTGTACGCCGTTTGCCGTCAAGTCCAGTGTGAAAGGCAGATAACCTCCGAGATGTTCCTGAACACGTTTGCCGTTCAGGTAAAGTACTTGCTTTCCCATTGCCGCTTCAAAATGAAGGAGTACACGCTGTCCTTTCGTTGCGGTGGGAACTACGAAATACTTGCGATACCACGCAGGGCCCTGATAATTGCGGCAACCACTGCCTTCGGCAGGCATCAACTCTACTGTGTGAGGAGTAGAAACGACCTCCCAGGAACGATCGTCAAAATTTACAGCTTCCGCCCCCCGGATATCGCCTTTGCAGAATCGCCATCCCGGATTGAAGTTATATACTTGTCGCCCGCAATCGGGAAGCGGAATAAATCCGGCAACCGATGTTTCGGGACGGTAAGTATCTGCTGCCTGCCCACCGAAGGAGAATAGCAGCAGAAATAGGAACAAAATTAAAAACGGTCTTTTATTCATAGTTTTTTCATTTATGTAATTCGTGCTTATTTTTTCTATTTTTCTATCATTATAATAATGTCTTTCTTTCTGTTTTCCGGTGATACCTTTAGGTCTGTCACTTTCCCGTCTTTTAAAGTTGCTTCTACCGTCGTATTACCCGGAGCGTGGAGCTTGAAATGGACGTTCCATTCTTTGGGCCAGGCGGGGAACAGAAGTATTTGTGCTCCATTCGTTTGTAAGAGCATCTCCTGAAGTCCTATCATGCCGCTACCTCCCCAGTTGTGGTCGGGTGTCCAGTCATATCCCGGTCCCCAGAAGGCAGGAAAACGGTGGGGACCATCCGATAGCTTTGCCAGAGAAAGGCTTTTGGCTTCTTCGGTCAGTCCCAGACAGGCCGCCCAGATGTTGTCTTGCTTCCATCCGGTGTGGGAACGGAATTTGAGTGCGTCAGGATCATAGAAATAGGTATCACGAGCTATTTCCAGATTTTCCTTGCCTACTCCGTAGATGCGCCAGGGAAATACCGGGTAGAGTTGTGGTGTCTCTATATTGTTGATTCGTTCCCAGCTTTTGGCGGGAGAAATCGTTTGTTTCCATACTGGAGTCACGGTAGAAGTCTGACGATTAAGAGAATCCTTGACTTCGATATAGCGTAATGGAACCGGAGGAATTGTTTCCAGCATCTTTTGCCACTTTTCATTGTTGCAAATTTTGATGTAAGTCTCCAATACAGTTCGCAGTGCGGCGATGGTGCTGCTGGCGTTGTTGGTCATCTTGTAGGTTTCGCAGGCAGAGCCGGGGAACAGTATCAGGTGTCCGTCGCCATCCAGTGCTTTACGTCCCCGACGGGAAGCGAGTAGCCGATAATGTTCGTCGAAAAAGGTCAGCGAGCTTTCAATCAAAGGCAAATACGGGGTTATGTCGGCATCGGCATAATTCTTCGTTTCCAAAATCATCTGGCAAAATTCAAGAATAGTGTCCCATTCATATTCCAGCCACGCATTGTATTCCAGTCCTTTGTCAAACCAATCCGGACGTTTGAAACCATATTCTGCGGGATTGGGTAAGCCGAAGTTTTCTATCTGTTCGGAGAAACAGGCTCCCTCGTGTTGCCAATATATACGGCTGCGGAGTTCCGCATTCTTCAACATCCGGTTATAGAATTTGAATTGGGAAGGCATCATGTCGAAGTCACCGCTTTTCAGCATTGGCCAGTAGACAAGACGCTGATTCTGTGCAGTCATCGTTCCTCCTCCCCACTTTCGGTAGTCAGGAGTGAATGCCTGCTTCTCGTCTATGTGACACGGATCGAAGGTGAATAAACCACCGTTGAACTTGGTGGGGACACTGCCGTAAGCATTGCAGCCCAGCATATAGCGGAAAAGAGTGTAGTTTCGGGTGATTTCTTTCAATGCATCTTTCGCATCGCTCTTTTCTTTATTTCCGGCTTTTTTTTCTACTTTGCTGTTCTCCTTGTTTTCGGTTTCACCGATCGTTTCGATAAAACTCCGTTGCCAGAAAGCATTCCACCATAGGCGGGTTTGTTTTTTATCCTGTGATACCACTTTAGACGATATCTTTCCTTGTGGGGCAATTCGTTGCCAGGCTGTTTTCAGACCTTGCTCCCATTGGGTGACGGTTTCCGTCTGTTCTGTGTGTAACACAACAGAAAAATGATGCTTTTTAGAAGCTTTCAAAGAACGAAATCCCCAAGTGCGGTAATCGGTCCCGGCATATATACTGTCTGAAGTGCCTGTATATTCCAGATTCTCTCCTGACATATACCCTCCAAAAGTCAGATTTTTAAGAGGATTCATCATCTGCGACTTCACTTCATTCATCCCTTGTTGGGCAACTGCTATGTCAAATACTGTCTCTTCCGCATTACGATGATAAAACAAAAGGCGTTTGCTGTCCTTTTCGGATAAATTCTCTAATGAAATGAAGTCGGCATATGTTACCGTACCTTTCGGAGGAGCCCACTTATAAGAACATTGTTGCCCCTCTCCTTTTCTGATCAGCCGATCCTGGTATCTCCAGTTTTCATAAAATATTTCCGTCTGCAAAGGCCGGTCATTAACCACTTCAATGTGTACAACCGGATGAAAAACATCCGCCCAGAGTTGTACTTGCGTTCCTCCGGCGGAGATTTCAACATAGCCGTCGATCAGCTTTAATTCCTGCCGGAAATCCTTTGCGTCTTCAAAAGGATTGGGAGATAACCGGAGGCGAAAACGTCCCAGCTTCAACTGGCAGTTGTTTTCATCGAACGTACCGCTCCTGCTCAGATAAAACAGTATATCCCCCTCTTCTACCCATATGTTCATGCCGATATCTCCCCCGCCGCATGGCATCGATTCGGAGGAATTCCGGCTGGGAGTATCCCAGACGACATTGGCATGCTGGCTCCAAAGAACCGACACGCCAACGAATATCATTGCTATAGCCAGATAAAATCTCTTCATATTCTCAAATTACCAGTTGTCCGAACGGAAAGACCCCAACGGCAGACCATCACAATATACATCTCCTTCCACATAATTCTCAAATCCATAGCGGACAGCTACCGGATGCGGAACTTTATCACTTTTTACTAGCATTTTGCTGCGTTCGATCCATGCTTTCGCCGGATAGAATACTTTGTCTTCACCTGCCACCTGAAAATTTTTCGATTCGAAACAGTTTTTACCGCTGATCCACATATTCGCACGTTCAAAGCTGACGACGATAGTGTCATTCTTGATTTCAATACTTTTGTAATAGGGACTTTCTCCGTTCACCCCCTCTACTCCGTACGTCTTTGTCAGTGCAAGGAGTGCTAGACGCTCTCCGGCAGCCTGTTTCTTTGCGGGATGAATACCCTTTTCCATTCCTGCATCCAGCAGTACAGCCATGCCGCTGTTAGACACACGATGTTCTACCTTTGCCTGTGCTTCCCGCAGATAGGCTGAATTAATCACTTCTTTACCTTTTTCAGTGATAATACCATAGTCATAGGGAGCTATCTGGCAATAGTAGAAAGGAAAATCACCTTGTTTCCATTCGGCACGCCAGCCGTTAATCAATGTGGCAAACATATCCGCATAGGTATGGGCACGATTCCAGTTATCTTCTCCCTGATACCAGATCACTCCTTTCATGGTCATGCCGATCAATGGATGCAACATACCATTATAGAGTACGGTTGGAGTACGGTTTTTCGATTTGATATCAGCTTCCGATTGAGGTATCTTTGCATCCGGAAATGCTTTCAGCCAATCAGCAGTCATCCATGCCTCGCAGGCAGAACCGCCCCATGCCGCTACTACGAGTCCTACCGGAACTTCTAATATTTCATTGACCAGTCTTCCGAAATAATAGGCTGTTGCACTGAAATCACGGACACTAACCGGAGCCGCTTCTTTCCATGAACCGACTACGTCGTTCTGTGGGGTAATGGTAGAAGTACGTTTTACCGTAAACAGGCGGATATGAGGATTTTTGCTGCGAAGAATATCCATATTGGCATTCTCTACAGGTTGGTTCTTGAATCCTTTCATCGGCATTTCCATGTTGCTCTGACCGGAGCACAGCCATAATTCGCCTATCAGAATATTATTCAGTGTCTTTGGGGTTCCATCGTCGAAAGTGATGGTATACGGTCCGCCGGCTTCCGGAGTGGAGACTGAAAGTTTCCATGAGCCGTTTTTGTCTGCTGTTACTGCATATTGTTTTCCGTTCCAGCCGGTAGTGACTGTTACTTTTTTGTTCGGAGTTGCCATTCCCCAAAGGTTGGCATTGGTTTGTTGCTGCATCACCATGCCGTCAGAGAAAATAGCAGGCAGTTTCACTTCCGCATGCATTGACAGACAGGCAGCGAGCAGAAAGCTTGCTAATACTGTGCTTGTTTTAATTCCTGAACTTTTCATTCTTATTTGTTTTTATTCGCTACTTCAAAATTCAAAGGTCCGAGCAATCCTGCAGGAAGCAGGGTGTTTTCTGCTTTCCGGTATTTGGCATTCGTCCATATTCCATCGAAAGGAGCTTTTCCTTCATCGGCTCCTTTGAGTGCATTCGCCCAAGTATTGGTCACTTCGATTTCCAGTTCATTCACACCTTTCTTTAAGGCTGCCGTAATATCAGCCCGATAAGGAGCTGTCCATATCGTTCCGCAATCTATGCCGTTTACACGGACAGTAGCCAGATCGCATACTTTTCCCAGATTCAGATATACTTGTTGGGCTTCTTTCACTTTACTTTTCCAGCGGAATGTTGTTTTATACACTACTGTTCCGGAGTAATAGCGTATTTGCTCATCTTCTTCTTTGCTCCAGTCAAAGAGTTCCTGTCTTTGGATAGTTTTACCGTTTGCTGTAAAAGTCACGGTATATTCTGTAGCTTCCAAGCCTGTCTCCGAAGGTTCTTTTACTGAATCCTTCTTTTCCTTGCGGCCTTTTTCCGGAGTTTCTTTATAATCTTCTTCTGCAGGGTATACGATGAAGACAGACTCATTCGGAGCTAACGTTAAAGTGATTTCCGTACGATAGCTTTTTTGTTCGTAAGGAATGTCGGCGGTAATCTCACCCGTCACCGGATTCCAGCATTCCGGCTTTCTGCCGTCGATGCGCATACTGGCGGTAAATGTACGTGTTTCCTCCTGTTGGTTGGCGATAAAATAAATGTCCCCCTGTTCTCCTTGCCGATGTGTCCATGCAATGTCTTCCGGTACGATCAGATCACGTTCCAGACCGTATGAGGAGAAATCATCTTCATTATATGGAAGAGAAGGAATTAGTATGCCTGCTTCTTTCAGTTCATTTATCTTTTGTTTTACTTCCGGAGATAGTTCTGTGGGGTCTGGATTCATCGGACGTGGAAGTGGCAATACTAATACTTTGTAACTGGCTCCACCCGGTAATGTCATCCTACCATTTTCAGCTTTCGCCAAACGGAGTAACGCGTCTTTGTTAAAGCTGTCATAGGCATATCCTCGAAGTGGATTTACCCACTTTTCAGGATCGGCCATATTGGCAGAATGTGTTACGCCTACAGGACGCACACGTAAGGGTTGTCCTTCGTTTGCCAAGCGGATTCGTTCGCTTTCCACCCGCTCTGTACCGAAGATGCCCGGTAAAGAAGGAACTAAACGTTCCGGCAATATCGAACGTCTTGGCATCTCTTCTCCTGTAAAAACTGCAATATCTACCACTGGATGCCCGTATTGCAGCAATGACTGGCAACGGGTGATGTATTCACAGAAAGCCTTTGCACCTTTATTCCACCACGTCTGGTCACGCTGGAAGAAAAGGCCGATACCATCCAGAGTCATTCCCGGTTTGCGGTCCAGCCAAGGATTATGGACATATACATGGAAGAAAAGGCGGTTGATGCCTAAAGCATAGTTGCGGTCCAGTAAGGCTTTCAACATTCCCGGATGTTCGTCCCATGTTCCGCGTACTTCTGTGAAACCTTCTGCCTTGATGATATTCTTGCCGTAGATATGCGCTCCGCTGATAGCATCCAGCATATCATTCGGTTTGTCGTGAGTTGGGCTGTTCAGCCAGAATTCTCCCATGGGAAGGTCTACTTTCTGATAATGCAGTAATCCGTCACTTACCATGGTAGGCGCTACGCATTCGGCTGAGAACTGGCAATCATATTCTTTGGCACAGTCGGCCAAGACTTGATAGAAAACGTCGACGACCAGTTCACCTATCGTTATGCGGACATCACGCAGAATCTTTTCACTTCGTTCGGCACTCTCCATCGGAATACCTGCCAACAATGGTAAATAAGGCATCAGGTCGTATCCACGGCGTTTTTGGAATTCTGCGGCAAAAGTATCGCTCCAGTTCTGGCTTCCGCATTCCCAACTATCCACGTGCATATATTTTAATACGCGGCGTGCAACGTCCGGGTTTGTCTTTACAAATGCCTGCGCAAACCAGTTGTCGAACTGCTTGCGGACAGCTTTTGGATTAAATTTATCACATTCCAGTCCTTTTCCTCCTCCGGCAGTTGCGTTAGTATGTCCGGTGGCGGTATGTCCCATGCGGAGTAGTTTCCACTTTCCTTTGGGGAGAGTAGTCGTCAGTGTTCTCTCTTTAAAATTGTCGCTCGGACTATTTTTAAAAGGATCTGTCAGGTTGATAATCTGTGAAAGGGTATAGCAATCTTGCTCCCCTATTTCCTCTTTCTTCGTGGAGGAAGCTACACGCCATACCAGTCCGGCTTTGCCTTCCCACTGATCCAGTCGGGCTTCCCGGTGCAGGCGCAATTCTTTTATTTTCAGATTAGGTTTCCATTTTGCGGCATCCATATCTTCACTTCCCGGTTCACTGCCTTCGGGGGTCCAGTAGAAGCGGAAATAGCGGGCAGTTGTAGCAGGAATTGCATGAGTGGAATTTTCATCTGTATTCTGCCATCCCTGACGGGCAGGGACGAGCTGTTTCACCAAACGGTAGTTAACCCCATCATCACTTGCCATCACTTTCAAGCGGTGTGCCTGATAATTATTGCCACTCAGAATGATTTCAATATTGCGGCAGGTGAAAGGCTGTTCGTATTCATATTGGATATAGCAGGGGTATGATGAACGGATTACTCCGGCATCATCCATGTTCACAGTCTTCTTGATGTCAATATGATTTCCTGTGGCTATATTGGCACAGGTTATTTTAGCCGGCATAATGTCTGCCGCTTCCTCTTTTACAGGCAGGGCAAATAAAGATATATCTTCATAAAAACCTTCATATGCCTCCGGTTGCGGTAAGTATAGTCCTTTGATATTGCCACCATCAACGATTGTATCACTCCAGACTACTTTTTGCATCGATTCTTTCGGAGTCATCCACGGACCACCAGCCAATGCAAAACCATCACAAATATGCATTCCTAACTTTAATCCCAGGCGGTCGGCTTCTTCCATGCTGAAACGAACCATTTCCCACCATTCGGGAGTTAGTTGTTGCGCCTTCCCATTGTATTGTGGCCCTTCTTTGATACCTTTGATAGGCATCAGATAAGTGCCTCCCAGTCCGGCATGTTTCATTGCTTCCAAATCAGCCGTAATCCCTTCTTTGGATACGGCGCCAAACATCCAATACCAAAAAGTCCAAGGCTTTGCTTCGTCAGACGGATTTTGGAATTGTTCGCGAAGTGAATGTGTTTGCAGAGCATTGGCAGGAGATATAGCAGTACATACCAATAATGAGATTGCAAATATTTGTTGTTTCAGTCGGCTTTTCATTCTAATCTATATTTTTACTTATAGAAAAGACGAAGAACGGATTGTTTTGTACTCACAGTATTCTCCTTGCTCAAATTAAACTATTTAATTTTTTAGGCAGTATTGCTTTCTACAAAATAAGTCTCATTTCACCGCTTCTTCTATTCGGGATACTAACTGCGGATTACTGGGACGTGCCGCAGTTCCGAAATCAATAATCTGCCCCTTTCTATTTATTAATACATAGTAAGGCATCCTGTCTATTTTCCATTGCTTACGAATTTTCTGATAGTTATCTATTCCCAAATAATCAGTCACATGAACACATTCAATTCCCCGGTTTTTCAATGAATACTCATTCAGGCATTCCTCCCATTGTTCTTTGGGTTCACTCACACAAATGGAATATATAATCAAATCATCTGTAGAGAATTTGCTGCGCAATTGTTTTAAAGGTTCCATTTCAGCCAGACAAGGAGGACACCATCTGGCCCAAAAATCGAAATAAATCACTTTTCCACGATTCTTTTCGAGCACATCATAGACAGGTTTCATGTATGGCATACGTGTTGTATGCTTTGAGTTCTCATGGAATTCGCCATATAATAAATTGTCGGAAACAGGCTGTGGATTTTTTAGATATGATTTGGTCTGATTATAGATCTGCATCACCTGTGCACGTAGATGCGACATTTTAACGATTGAGTCAAACTGTGTACGTTTTTCGTGAAAAGCAAGTGTGTCATTAGTACATAAAGAACCGGCTATCAACTTAGTATATAAATACTGATTCATCTCACTCTCCCCCATTGTAGCCATGATCTCTTCTATCGAAGGATTCTTTTTATCTCTGAAAGCGATCCCATAAGCAATATATCTTTCTGCTTCATCAGCAACATCGTATAAGCGTGCCGAGAGTATGCCTTTAGTATATAGTTTATTGATTTCAGGTAAAAGTGTATGATAACGGTCCATCTCTTTTCTCGTTTCAAACAAGTATGACATACCATTGAATAACAGCGCATAATAATAATCCTGCTTCAGCAATTCTTCAGTAAACAGTACTACATCTTCCATTGGCTTGTACTTCACCAGATACTCATTCCTACGTTCCAAACGAAAATTATAATCCTTTTTTAATTCAGCCTCAAAATCCTTAACGTCTGATTCCGGTTTCATATTGTAATTCTGTATATAGTAATATGCACTTTCAGTGAACGCCAATATCTCCTGATTAAGCTTTTCGGCATCACCTGTTACTTTAGGATGAAAAAGATCTTTGAAGTCTATTTCTACATGTATGCTGTCTCCCGGGTGGATATAAAGATGTTCTGCATAGTTGCGGATAGAAACCTCCCTTAATTTGGCATAAACCGGAAAGCGGAAAGAGAATGAACCATCTTTTTGTATGGGCGAACGATACTGATTTCCCATATCTCTGAAAAATGGGATAATGAGAGTCAGTTCCTTTTCCTGAGGATAGAAATCCCGGTTTAGGACTTTGCCTGTAATGACTGCTTCTTCAGCATACTCTTCCAATGAGGGATTGCTTTTCTCTGTTTGTGCAGAAGATTCGGACTGGAAATTACTCTGGGCTTTTTGACGGCATCCGGCAAACAACAAGGTAATTATTATCAGAAAGTATAAACTGTGTTTCATTGTGTTTGAATATTAGTATGTTCGTAATCCTAACATTTAAGAGTTCTTGCCTCTAAATGTATGAAATTATTTTTAGAGGCAAGAACTTTTGACAGGTTATCTGTCTCAATTTTAGATATTTCACATTATATATACATAATTTGTGGGATAAACAGGCCGAATGCTATAGCCAACGTACAAACTTCCTGATATACCAGTTCTTTACCAATTGCGTCAGGATACAATAGGAAAGCAAAATACCAATCAGCCAGGGAAAATAACCCAAAGGAAGAGCCGTCAGGCCGATGGAACGTCCGAAAGCTGTGAAAGGAATAAGAATGCCTACTGCCATAATTAAGAACGTCAGCCCCATAACAGGCCACGTGGCCCGGCTTTGTATAAATGGTATTTTACGGGTACGTATCATGTGGACAATCAATGTCTGGGATAACAAACCTTCTACAAACCATCCGGTCTGAAACAAAGTCTGATGTTCGGGACTGTTACAACTGAACACATACCACATGACCAGATAGGTAGCAATATCAAAGATAGAACTGATAGGCCCTATATAAATCATAAAGCGACTCAGGTCGGATGCATCCCATTTGCGCGGTTTCTTCAGAAATTCCGGGTCCATACGGTCGAATGGAATGGTTGTCTGTGATATATCATATAATAGGTTCTGAATCAGCAAATGTTACGTCATCATGGGCAGGAACGGCAGAA
>OGGS01001052.1_pt1 | contig 21558 bp, 20 predicted proteins | sample 1571281 | NCBI WGS metagenome assembly OGGS01 (sample SAMEA2582042, study PRJEB24529) | metagenome | biome: Human gut stool | place: China | collected 2011 | reverse complement strand
CACCCTTCGGGTCGTATCGCCCCTCAAAAATTTGCCTTGTCCGTGCCGTCGCTGATAATCCCGCCCCGAAGCCGGCTTCTCACTTTCATAGCGGGGATCTGCCGGCCGTATGTCAAATCAAAATCCATTTCGAAGATGAAACATCAAAAATTCGAGATTGCGGTGGCGGGTTACGACTACCGCTTCAAGACCTACGCCCGGGACGGCGTGGAGGCATCGGTAAAGGTGAAATGTTTTCTCGGAAAGCCCGATGCCGAGTGTACGATCCTTGTGCCTGCGTTGAACGATTACCTGCGGGAAACGGAATCCTGCCGCAGGCAGGTTGCTCAGCGATGAGAAGGTGGATCGATCAGGCGACCTTTGACGAGTTGTTGCTCGCCAATGCCGAAGATAACGTAGAGCGGGCCATTCAAAGCGCATCGGCCGTATTGGAAGCGGTGCAGGAGTTCGTTCCGGAAGCAACCTTATTCTACCATGTTACACACGCCGCAGACAGCCTGAAAAACTATTTCGAAGAAGTGTGCACCGGTTTCCGCAGAAACGGTATCCTGTTTCTCGTCCGCCAATACTTCTATCCGAAACCTTATTACGACTTCCGATTCGATTGGACGTTCCTCCGGTATGCGGACAACTACTCCTACGGCAAGGCCTTCGACAAGCAATCCGAACCGAATCGCATCGGGGTCTTCACCAAAAAGAAGATCGACGACTGGGTGGAATACCTCACGCAGGGTTTCCGAAACCTCGAACGTATCGATGCGGAGAACGAAAGAAAAATGACGGGGTATCGCAATCGGTTGGAGGCAATACCCGATGTCGCATGGAACAAAGACAAAAGCCGCGGTCATATCACTCGGCACGGCCTGACCTATACTTTCGAGATCCGGCAGACGGATTACAGTGAAAAGATCTCTTTGGATTATCGGTGCCGCACGCTCGATGATTTTCTGGCACTCTCCGATAACAAACTCATACTTAAACCCTGATCGACTACAGCTATGAGTACGACGAAAGCGATCGACTTGCAAAAACATATCCGGGAAGGCTGGAGGGTGGAGGATTTCATCGACTCTCTGTCCCCGGAGGTCGAACGGATTATGGCCGGAAGAGGCTGGCGCAAACTTTTTCGATTGTATAACCTGAAATGAAGACGATCCATGGAACGAAACATTATTATTGAAAATATCTGCACCGCATGCCACTGCGGCGAACGGCGTGCCGAGGAATATCTGGCCGCGGAACTTCGTAACCTGCGGGAACTGCGGGATGCCGGTGCGCTGTGCTACGGCGATCTTGAAACGGCCTGCTCTGGACTGGGACTGGACTTCGATTATACGGACTATTTCTGTCGGACCTTGTCACTGAACTAACTCCGATTTACGATGAACAATCTTTGTTTCAACCGTTTCACACTGCGGACGGACGATGCGAAAACCCGCCGCAAAATCCTTCGCTGGCTGGCTCTCAATTACCGCTTGTACGAATACCTCCCCTCTGACGCAGAGGTTCGCGGACGGTTCATCTCGTGCAAACCTTTTCCCGCCGAGGCGTTCCGGCGTCAGATCGGGAAATTGCACAACGATGGAACGCTGTTCCTGCGGATTGTCTCTGCGGACTTATATACGCTCTATGTGGAAGGTAACGTCTATCTGCGCGGAGCGTGGCACCGAATCTTTCTTTAATCACCTGCCGCCTGTTCCGAAACGAGCGGGCGGCATTATTTCAATATCATGGCATACGAATCATCCATCCCTTTCGCGGATATCCGGGATTTCCGCGAGGCCGAGATCAATGGTATTCCGGCCCTTTTCACCATGTCTCGTCTCGATTCCGAAACCCTTCCCGCAGATTTTCACTCGTGCGAGGTCATGGGCGGTAGGGGCAGCGATTTTCAGTGGCTCGTTCCGTTGGCTCTTGCAAACTTCACAGGAACGTTCGTCTCCCGGCAGCCCTTGCTCCGGGAAGGACAGGCATACGCCGAAATACGCCGGTACGGCCTCTACGATGCGACGGCTTTCGACGAATGGTCTGAAAACAATAACTTTTAAATACTATGCAACGAAAATTCAAACTGAAGGTCAGTTATACCTTCCACGGGTACTTTACCCTGCGTGCGGCTTTCAAGCTGTACCCGATAATCATTAAAAACGCTTTCGAATGAATATGCAGGAATCCGATTTCCGGCGTGCGCTGGAAATCATCACCCGGAACAACCGGATCACGGTGTCGTTCAACACACCGATCGCCGACAACTACTCCCAAGTCTATCCGCTTCTTATCCATGAGAGCAATGCTTCGGTGCTGAAACAGCTCTATGAGGCGGGTTTCTCGATGAGTATGACGAAAAAAGGACTGGAAGTATCGAAGTATTAACCTCAAATAATCGTGTAATGAAACGCTATGAATTTTATCGGAGTCAAAAAATTACTGTCATAGATTGCCGGTATTTCAGTATTGAAGCCGAGAATCTCGAAACGGCAGTCCAGAAGATCAAGGATCTATGTGCTGACGGTCAACTCGATGAACTGTCAAATGATCCGACCTATCAGGAAGATGCTGCTTATCAGATTCCCGGAACGGAATATCCACTGGATATAGAAAACAATAATGGAGATCCTACGGTTATGATTTACTCGGCCGCAGACGGAAACTGCATCACGGACAACCTTCCGAAGAGAAGTATCAAATGCTTGTCGATGCCTGCGAGGCGTGGTGGAACAGACAATTCGCAGAGGAGCAAATCCGAATCCGGAAAGAGTCTGCCCAATGAATACCCGGAACAAACCCGATCTGCATTGCGGACCCCGACCTGATGTCCGCAGAAATACAATAACTCAAACCAAGAACATTTTAATGAACGAAACCATGAATTTACACGAATATTACCGTAACCATAAGGGCGCGATCAACGCGTCGATTATGGATATTGCCTGCGATCTGGCCGTCGGACGGCTGCTGAACGCACACGGTGCACCTTTCGAAACATTCGTCGAAGCCGATGACCCCGACGATTCCGACGGCGGAACCCATTACAAGGAGGAATATCAAAAGGAATACGATACGTATTACGATAAGGAGTACGCCCGTGTCGCAAAGCTGATGAAATTCGACTATTGCCAAGAGGACGGAGTCGCGGCTTCGCCTGAAGATACGAACACCTAAACCATATACTTATATGATCGATATTCCTTTGTCCCTGCGCGTTCCGCCGCAGGGACGCTATAACCGCGGTATCTACACCTGTTATGAATGTGATTTCGAACCGCCGCACTATACGTAGTACCTTGCATGCTGGGCCTTGCCGAGACCTCTGCCGGTACGATGGTCGTCTGGGAATGTCCCCGGTGCGGTCAGAAATGGATGTTTCACTATCGGGCCCAAAATTCCCGTGAAGCTCACGATTACGCCGCCCAGCTCCTCGCTTACCGCAATGGCGATCCCGATTGGCGTATGACGCTGAATCCCGACTGGATTGCGGTGCCGCGGCAGAAAAAAGAGTAACCCTAAAACCTGATCCAATGAAAATCTTTGAAAGAATCACAAAACGCTATGCGCTTCAGAATTACTATCTGCGGCGCAATTTCTATTGGCCGGATACGCTGCCGGAGATTCTCGATTATTGGCAGCAGCACAATGACCTGCCATTCCTCTACGGCGGCGATAACTGGCCGTATGATGCAATGTGCGAGCGGCAGCGCCGCAAGGGCGTCTATGCTTCGCAATACCTGACACCCGACCGCACGGCCTGCCAGATGGCGGCACTGGCCGTGCGATATTTCGACAATGACAGCCGTATCGTGGGCGCTGCGAACCTGAACCTGCTGTTGCAGCAGGCACTGAATCCTTCGGGCCCGAGCCTCAATCGCGGCGGCTATACCTATCGTCAGGGCGATCGCGTGATGCAGCAGCGCAACAACTATGCTAAGGAGGTGTTCAACGGCGATCAGGGTTATATCCGTGAGGTGGATACGGAGGACAGGATGCTGACGGTGGATTTCGACGGCAAGAAGGTCGAGTACGATGTCACGGAACTCGACGAACTGACGCTGGCCTACGCCACGACGATCCATAAGGCCCAAGGGTCGGAATATCCGATCGTCGTCATGCCGGTACTGATGACCCACTTCGTGATGCTCCAGCGCAACCTGATCTATACGGGTATCACGCGCGCCAAAAAGATCTGCGTGCTGATCGGTGCGACGAAAGCCTTGGCCTATGCCGTCCACAATATGTCCGTGCTGAAACGCAATACGAGCCTTCGGGAGCGGTTGAATCCCTCCCTGACGACCGACGGGAAACTCCGGGGCTGAATCTTCGACAGGGCTGCCGTCATTTCCTCCGCCGGTAAGGCCGAAACCGCCGGGACAAAAAAGGGTGTCCTTCGAAAGAACACCCTGCGTCATGCGATGAAAACGAGCTATTTGGCAGCTGCCGCAAGCGACGTTTTCCGGAATTCCTTGAGTTTCTTCTCAAGCTCCAGCGACACCTTACGGGCGCGCAGTCCCGCAGCTTTGTTGTTTTTTCCCGCCTGAAGCTCTGCGTCGGTCTTGAATGCCGCATACAGCTCGTCGATAGTCTTTACCAGTTCATTCATGGTCGTATGGAATTTAGTAGTTTAACACGATCCAAAAATAGATATTTTTTCACAAAAACAGCTTTGTGATGCTATTTTTTTCGGCCGGTTCCCTCGGTGCACGGCATTCCATTCCCGAAAGAATTTTTCTGCGAGGCTCCTTCGGGTTCTGCATGCCGGGTTCATATGCGGTATATGTCCGTGCTGCCGGCTTACAACTCCAGATTCCACTGCCGTCTGTGCTCCAAGAACGCTTCCCGGGTTCTGTCGTCGAATTCCGAGAGATCCTTCTCCGTAAGGATTCCGTTATAGAAAAGGCTGAATACCGTCAAAGCATAGCGGGAGCCGTTCAGACCGTCATACTGACGACTTATATCTTTGTCGAATGTCTGTATGCTCTTATATATTTCCAAATATTTCTCATGGCAGGACTGCGCTTTTTCATCCTGCAGGAGTCGTTTGAGTTTCGCCAGAAAGGTACAGCATTCACGCTCCAAGGCCCGGCTTATGAGTGTTCGGGCAATTTTCTTTTGGCTTTTATCCAATTCTACCATACAGCTTTCGGAGATTATGTTTTTCAGGACTCCAAAATAATTATTTTCGGTCTATTAAAATAAACTTTCAGCGGATTAGCAGGATAGCGCAACGAGAGGTGTAAAGTGTTGGCTTGTAATTAATAGCGCGTTAATTTGCGTTATGCGGAAATTGGTTCGATACGGTTTTACAGCCTATCGCCGACAAAGAATCGTTACCAGATCATTACGCGGAATTTACTTCGCTATTTAAGCGTAACACATTCTTTTTCTGTGTTTTGCACAATTTTACATCTTGACAAACGGCCCGACAGGTATTAACTTTGTAACCAAAAATCGGGTTTATTATGCGAAGCACGTTTCGGGTCTTATTTTACGTGAAGAAAGGCAGCGCCCGCCCCAACGGCGATCTGCCTTTGATTTGCCGTCTTACAGTAGATGGCGAGGTCAAACAATTCAGTTGCAAAATGGACGTTCCTCCGCGTTTATGGGATGTCAAGAACGGCCGGGCGACGGGCAAGAGCGTCGAGGCCATGCAAATCAATCTTGCCGTCGATAAAATCCGCGTCGAGGTGAACCGCCGCTATCAGGAGTTGATGCAGTCGGACGGCTATGTCACGGCCGCCAAACTGCGGGATGCCTACCTCGGTATCGGAGTAAAGCAGGAAACGCTGTTGAAACTCTTCGAACAGCACAATGTCGAATACCGGAAAAAGGTGGGTTTCAACCGTGAGGTCGCCACATGGAAAAAGTACTGCTGCGTGTGTAAGCGCGTGCGGGAGTTCCTCGCCCATACCTACCACCGGGAGGACATCCCGCTGAAAGAACTGAACCTTACCTTTATCAACGATTTCGAGTATTTCCTGCGCACGGAGAAGAAATGCCGCACAAATACCGTGTGGGGCTACATGATCGTCTTGAAACATATCGTCGCCATTGCCCGCAACGACGGGCGCCTGCCGTTCAACCCGTTTTCGGGCTATATCAACTCTCCCGAAAGCGTGGACAGGGGTTATCTCTCGCAAGAGGAGATCAAGGCCGTGATGAACTATAAAACGGCCAACAAGGCGCATGCCCGCATCCGCGATCTGTTCGTCTTCTCCATCTTCACGGGGCTGGCTTATGCCGACGTGAAAGGGCTGACCACGGACAACCTTCAAACTATGTTCGACGGTAACCTGTGGATCATCACGCGACGTAAGAAAACCAATACCGAAAGCCGTATCCGCCTGCTGGATATTCCCAAACGCATCATCGAGAAATACGCGGATCAGCGGCTCGACAACCATGTCTTTTATATGCCGTGCAACTGCCATTGCAACGACATCCTGCGCGAGATCGGCAAGCAATGCGGCATTAAAAACAAACTGACCTTCCACCTCGCGCGGCATACCTTCGCCACGACTATCACGCTCTCGCAGGGTATGCCTATCGAAACCGTCAGCCGCCTGTTGGGGCATACGAACATCAAGACCACCCAAATCTACGCGAAGATCACCAATGAAAAGATAAGCCGCGACATGTCGGCGCTCACCGAACGCCTCGGCGACAAATACCGTCTGGCGGAGTAACAGCCCTTCCGCCCTTGTGCGCCCTTCGGGATTTACGGAGGATCCCTCCGGGCGCACAGGGGCACGGGCTTCCGGGCCGTCGGTTCGCTTTCATCGGCTTCCCCTGCTGACGGACATGACGGCGGCACCGTCGCCCACCCATCGGCCGCTTCGCGCCCGCGCCTTTTTACAAAAGGCATAGCCTATTAGGGCATTTTCTTTCCGCATTGCTCCGCAACGCTGAAAATGCCCCATTAGGCCAAAGGGGCGGCGCCCCTCTGGACCCCCCTTGCGGCGGCAACTCCGCAAGCCGGACGGCCGGGACAACTCCGAATCCTTATCCGCTTCGCTCCGATGCCGCCGAGAACAGATTATCCAAACCACCTGAAACTATACCGCTATGGGCTATGTCGTATTGCATATCGAAAAGGCGGCCGGAACGGATGCCGCCATGTCGGGACACGTCGAGCGGAGAATAACACCCGCCAACGTCATAACGACACTTACCTACCTGAACCAAGAGTTAATCGAATTTCCCAAAGATGTTACCAACCGCACCGAAGCGATCCAGCACCGGCTGGATAACGCCGGACTGGAACGCAAGATCGGAAAGAACCAAGTGAGGGCCCTGCGTGTCATGCTCTCCGGAAGCCCCGAAGATATGAAGCGCATCCGGCAGGCCGGACAGTTGGACGCATGGGCCAAGGATTCCTGCGGCTGGCTGCAAAAGACCTTCGGAAAAGAGAACGTCGTGTCGGCAGTCCTGCATCTGGACGAGAAGACGCCGCATATCCACGCGACCGTCGTGCCGATCACACGGGGCGAACGCAGAAAGGCCAAGCTGGAGCGGGAGAAGAACGCCCAAAGCGGAAAGAGAACCTACCGCACTAAGAAAGACCGCCCGCGCCTATGTGCCGACGATGTGATGGCACGGGACAAACTCAAAGCCTATCAGACCACCTATGCCGAAGCGATGGCCAAATACGGACTGCAACGCGGCATCGACGGTTCGGAAGCCAAACATATATCCACGCAGCAGTATTACCGCGAGGTGTTCGTCCGTAAAAATGAAATGGCCGAACAGATCGAAGCGATGATCGGACAAAAAGAAACGCTGACGGTAGACATTGCCGCACTCCAAGCACAGCAACGAGCCGCACAGACAGACTGCAACGCTATCGACGAACAGCGGCGGAAGAAGAAAGAAGAACTGGCAAAAGCCGAAACGGAGTTGGCACAGACGCGGCGGGAGATCAAGACCGACAAACTCAAAGGCGTGGCCGTGAATGCCACGACGAAAGCCGTAGAAAGGATCGGAGCGTTGTTCCACGACCCCAAGCCCGCGAGGTATGAAAAACAGATTGCAGATTTGCAAGGGGTAATTGCCGACAAGGATAAGTGCATCGGGCAACTGCAACAAGAGATCAAGACCATGCAGGCCGGACACGATAAAGAGGTGGCCAACCTTAAACAGGAAGCACAACAAGTCATAAAAGCCTTGATGCGTGTCGATGAGTTGTGTCCCTATGTAAAGGGGCTGTTGAAATGGGAAAATTACTGCAAGGATGTCGGGTTGGACAAGGAGCGGACCAAAGCGTTGTTTACGATGCAACCTTACAGATATACGGGCGAGCTGCATTCGATAAGGTATAATCATACGTTTCGGGCGAACGATGTCATTCTCCAATTCAAACCCGACAAGGACGGGCCGAGCGGGTTCCAGTTCACCATAAACGGAAAGGACTGCGACGAGTGGTTCAGACAGCAACGAAAGGAGTTTTACGAGCGGATAGGAATTGACATCGAACAAACGGAGCAAAGGCGCGGGATGAAGATGTAACCACGAGCGGGACGGAACCAAAAGGCCGTCCCGTTGTTGTTTTAGGACGGCGTATTCCGTTAAAGCCAGAACATGGGCTATTCGGGCGGCATAAACCCTACGGCACAAAAAGTGCCCGCAACATATTGCGGATTCGAATTTTTTGTGCTACCTTTGGGACAAGCGATCCGCTGTAAAGGCGTGAATCGCGTTGCTGTTTGCGTAAACGTAGGAAATTTACAGTCTGCGGCAACAAGAGAGTCCTTGTCGGGTCGTACCACGCCTTGACGGGGCAGTACATTTAAGGCAACTACACCTGACGGGCGTGGGCCTCTTGTGTTACGAAGTCAGACGGGTTTCCTACGACCTACGCAGCGTAAGTAACGCAAGCCGCATACCTTTCTTGTAAAGGACAGCGGGGTTCTTCAGAGCCGGGTTCACGTTTCGTCATTCTTTTATGGCATCAGTCGGGTCGCATAACTAAAATTGAAAAAGATATGTTACCTTTGCGGATGAAAACGGCGCCATAGCCGTAACATATTCATAAGGTTAGGACAACCTTTATACCAGCGGTAAACTTGCGACTATTATAGCGATATAATAGGTTTTAGGATTGGTGTAAAATTTGTCTGAAACCCTTGTCATGCCTGCGGCTTTGTGCCGTGGGCGGGCACGGGCGTAAGGGCAGTTACCAATCCAAGGCTCGCAAGGCCGACCGTTGGGGCTGTACCTGCGTTCCGTGCTTTTTTATGTGTTTAGGCCGGAACGAGGATTTTAATAACGAACCCTTAATAATACGATGTTACGGCCATATACTCCCAATCGGAAAGAATCACGTTCCGCCGACCCTCGGTCGGTGCGGGGTGGGGCGCCGTCATTCGCTGTAACGAGAACGCTCGCCGTCGATAATAATCCCGCTTTAAAGGCACCTAAATCTGGTAACGGCGGGCCGTTCTCCGAACTGGGTGCGGGACATTGGAATTCTTCATGTCGAAGTTGCGTCACTATTTTTTTCATCGACAGTCCCGCACCCGTTTTTCATCATGCAGGAACCGCTAAAAAAGAGAGTGACAAGGGAAGTGATGTAGCTATCATGTCAAGTAAGTCCGTTGCGGTTCCTGCTTTTTCTGTAACAATGCTTCCGAAATCTCCTGCCTCCATAGGCTCGCGTTTCGGAAGCCGAGGGGGCGGACGGAAACGATAAGCCGAAGGATGCTCTTTTTCGTTTATCGTGGTGTGAGGCGTACCAGTCCGTTACCGCCCCTCTTTTTCGATACTTCAATTTTACGATAACGGGTGCGGGATACTCGAATCTTAGCTTCATATTTTCCCACTACTGACTTTACTGTTTCCGCACCTGTTTTTTTACGATATATTTTGTATTCTCACAATAATTTAAGATATTTGTTAAATGCAATGCCGAAACTCGATACGGACTTACATCATCACTGTCACACAACCATCGCCTAACGTATTTGGCATTGTCTTTTTAATAGAAAAAGGGATGACCAACCACGATTAGTTAACAGACAATCGTTATTTTATTGCAATTACAATTCGGTCGTCCCTTTATTTTGTATTCTCGAAGTGCCTATAACCTTTGCGTACGTTTAAGAATTGTTCTATAAACCCATAACTACTGAACCATGCCACAAAAATCCTATACGCTGGGGAATCTGCTTCAAGACTGTTTGGATTGCGACATCCGCAAAAGCGACATCCGGCAATTTTTCGATGATCTGAAAAAGAAGGCGCATTTTGTCTATGCAATCTTGTGCGGTGCTCCGAAATCGGTATTTTGGATTACGCTGGACGATGAAGAAAGCCATCCCGACGAAAAGACATTTTCAGTTGCGGAGTTTAACGACAATTACGAAAACTTCGACAGCCGCATCGATTCTTTCCGGGTTAATTTCAATGCCTATTTTTTTCGCGAGCAATGGGCCACGAAGTTTCCCGAATGGGAATTGATGGAGAACCCTTTCAACGGGGAGGAGCGTTTCTGCGCTACGAGCCGCAAGGAGCTGACGGTAGAAATTTTCGTAACGGAATATCCGCATTTGTTGGCTTATCTGTGCCGTCGGGCGGTTCTGGAAAACGCGCCCTTCGAACTGACGCGCGAAACGATTAAACATTACGGATTCAGCCGCGAAGATGTAAAACTCCTGCGCGATTGTATTGCAAGCAACAACCGACGGATCATCGACGAGTTGCGCGAGGAATACGAGCGGCTGAAAGCCATAGACTGCCTGCAGGTAGTGCCTCCAAAAAGGCGGGGGCGGAAGCCTAAAGCCGAAGTGTCTGCCGAAATCCAGCCCATAGCCAAAAAACCGAGGACGAGGATCAGTCGAAAGAAATTCGTGCCGACACGAAGCGTAAAAAGTTAGGCGTAAACCATCGGAAAACGCAGAGTACTCCTCACCAATTAGCGGAGATGGTTTTCAATATAACAACGAGAATAATTTGCAAATATGATTATCCGTATAACGTCCGTTAATATTTTTTAACATAACACGAATAAATCATGCGTAAAATTTATACAAAGACATTTGTGTATTTTGCTGAAATTCAATATATTTATAGTGAAATAAACAATCGAAATATCATTATGGACATACTGAACTTCACGTATTATTTTTTAATATATAATTTGATATTTAATTAAAATATATTTATCTTTGATTTCATAACACTACTTTTTAACATTAAAATATGCCGCTATAACACTGCTTTTTCTATCAAACCAAAGATACGGCGTCACTCCGGAATCTTTACTCTTGTTCAACTAAAACCCACTTATTTATGAGGAAATTAACCAACCGAGCACTTTTCATCTGCTTTGCTCTAATGACGTCCTTTTGCCTCATTGCGCCGGCTACCGCTCTGCGTTCCTACGCGCAGGAGGGGGGGGGCAGCACCCTTGAAGGCCTGATCAAAGACGACTCCGGGCCGCTTCTCGGAGCAACGGTGATTGTGAAGAACACGACGCGCGGAACGACAACCGACATGGACGGCAAATTCCGTCTGGAAGGGTTGCAGCCCGGCGACGTACTGCAAGTAACCTACGTAGGATACGACCCCTACGAGGTGACCTACACAGGTCAGACGACACTGGACATCCTGATGACGACGACCGCCAACCAGCTGAACGCAGTCGTAGTGACTGCCATGGGTATCGAACGTCAGTCGAAAACACTCTCCTATGCTGCCGAAACGGTCGGCGGCGATGACGTGGCCGACATCAAGTCGGTCAATATGATCAACGCGCTGCAGGGCAAGGCCGCCGGTCTGCAGATTACCCCGAACTCGACGGGCGCGGGCGGATCGTCGAAAATACTCTTCCGCGGTAACAAGTCGATCAACGGCTCGAACCAGCCGCTGGTCGTCGTCGACGGCGTCCCCCTGATGATGAACATCACGTCCGATCAGGTCGACAGCAACTGGGGCGCCCAGCGCGACGGCGGCGACGCCATGTCTACGATCAACCCCGACGACATCGCCTCGATCTCCCTGCTGAAAGGCGCGTCGGCCGCCGCCCTCTACGGTGCGGTAGCCGCCAACGGCGCCATCATGATCACGACCAAATCGGCCATGGCAGGGCGTCTGGCGGTGAACGTATCGAGCAACACGACCATTGACACCCCGCTCTCGCTGCCCGAATTCCAGAACACATACGGGGCGAACGGCCAATACAGTTGGGGCGACAAACTCGCGTCGAAGGCTCCCGATTACGCCGAGAAGTTCTTCCGTACGGGCTGGACGACCAACAACTCGATCTCGATCAACGGCGGCGCCGAAGACCTGCGAGCCTACTTCTCCTACGGCAACGTAACATCCGGCGGCATCACCCCTGAAAACGACTACTCGCAACACACGCTCAACGCCAAAGTCGGTTTCGACCTTTTCAACGACCACATCAAGGTCGATTTCAACGCCAAATACGTGAACCAGCACATCTCGAACCAGCCGGCCGGCGGTTTCGTCTTCAACCCGCTCGTCGGCACCTACACCTTCCCGCGCGGCGGCGACTGGAACGGCTACAAAAGCAACTTCGAGACCTACAACGGCGAGCTCAACGCCAACGTCCAGAACTGGGTGACTACCACCGACGAGACCAACAGCAACCCCTACTGGCTGCTCAACCGCGAACGCCCCGTCGTCGAACGCAACCGCTACGAATTCGGCGGATCGATCAAATACCAGATCATCGACGGACTTTCGCTCACGGGCCGCATGCGCTACGAGCGCGCCGACGAACACTACGTACGCAACCACTACGCGTCGTCCTACGGCAATAAATACACCTACGGCAAAATGGACGACAACCGCTACTTCAGCGAACAGCTCTATGCGGACCTGCTCGCCCAGTACAACCATACGTGGGACGATTTCTCGCTCAACGCCACCCTCGGCACCAGCATGATGCAGACACGTTCGAACAACGTGAGCCTGCTCTACGAGCAGAGCAAGTTCGTCGCTCCGGGCAACGGCGGCGCCTACTATCCCAACATCTTCAACCCGTCGAATTTCTACAAGAACGGCACGACCATGGGACTGGAGCGCAAACGGCTCAACTCGGTCTTCGGAGCTGTCACGTTCGGCTTCAAAGAGGCGCTCTTCCTCGACGTGACGGCCCGTAACGACTGGTCGTCGGCCCTCGCTTACACCGACGGCTACTCGTTCTTCTATCCTTCGGTGGGCGCCAGCCTTCTGCTCAACCGTTTCGTGGACATGGGCCGGAATATCGACCTGTTCAAATTCCGCGGTTCGTACTCCATCGTCGGCAACGACGTCCCCGTCTACAAGACCAATCCGCGCTATACCTACGGCGACCAAGGCGCCATCAACCCGCCCGAATCGGTGCCGTTCCGCACGCTGAAACCCGAAAAGACCCACTCGTTCGAGGTCGGTTTCGACGGAGAGTTCTTCCAGCACCGTCTGCACGTAAACGCCACCTATTACAAGACCAACACCAAGAACCAGTACTTCGAGGTGACGCTGCCGTGGGAGAGCGGTTACAAATCGCAGTTCGTCAATGCGGGCAACGTCCAGAACCAAGGCTTCGAACTGACGGCCGGCTGGTTCCAAGACTTCGGCAATGAATTCACATGGTCCACCGATCTGAATCTCTCGTACAACGACAACAAGATCATCGAGCTTTTCGACGGTATCCAAGACGGCGTAACGGTCTCCAACTTGGGCGGCGCCAAAGTGATCCTCTATGAAGGCGGCCAGTATGGCGACCTCTACGTCCGCACGCTCAAACGCGACGAGAGCGGCAAACTGGTGACGGAAACCCCCGAAGGCGCCGACTACCAGATCCCCGTAAACGGCGGCGAGCAGAATTCCGACCTGAAATACATGGGCAACATGAACTCGAAGTGGAACATGGGCTGGAACAACACGTTCCGCTACAAGGACCTGACACTGAGCATGCTCATCGACTTCCGCATCGGCGGCAAGGTCGTTTCGATGACCGAGGCCACACTCGACGGATACGGCGTATCGGAACGCACGGGCCGGGCGCGCGACCGCGGCTACGTGATGCGCGAGGGCATCAAATTCTCGAACGTCAAGGCTTACTACGACGTGGTGGGCGCGACAAGCTTCAACTCGGTCTACAACGTCGAGGATTACGTATACGACGCGACCAACGTCCGTATGCGCGAGATTTCGCTGGGCTACACTTTCCGTAACCTGTTCGGCCAGTCGAAAAACCTGACCCTTGCGTTCATCGCCCGCAACCTTTTCTTCTTCTACAAAGACGCCCCGATGGATCCCGACGTGTCGATGGGTACGGGCAACGGCCTGCAAGGCTTCGATGTCTTCAACCTGCCGACCACGCGCAGCTTCGGTCTGAACGTGAAACTGAATTTCTAATCAAAAGCGTTTACACATTATGAAACTCAAGAATATTCTTAGAAACGTTACCGCAATGGCGCTTCCCCTCGCACTGTTGGGAAGTTGTACGGGAGATTTCGAAGAGCTGAACACCAATCCCTACGAGATCGACCCCGAAGAACTGCCGTTCGAAGCGCAGTTCTCCACTCCCCTCTCGTTCAGTTACCCCACCCACCAGAACCTGTTCCAGTACTGGACCTCGTTGTCGATCGACAACTACGGCGGTTATTTCGAGGTGCCGCACAGCAACTGGACGATGGCGCGTTACGACCTCGCCCGCGGGTTCTGCGGCGGCATGCACGAGAACTTCATGCAGAAAATATTCAACAACACCCGCCGGCTGATCAAACAGTGCGACGCCGCCGGACAGCATGACTTCGCAGCCGTAGCCCGCATCGTCGAAGCGTATAACCTGCTCCAGTATACCGACACCTACGGCCCGGTTCCCTATTCGTCGGTCCTCGCAGCGGACGAACTGGCCGAACGCCCCAGCAGCTACGCCTACGACAAACAGGAAGATATCTACAAGGCGATATTCGCACAGCTGGACAAAGCGCTCGAAGGACTGGATACGGAGACCGCAGGTCTCGCATCGTTCGACTGCTGGTGCAACGGCGACCGCACGCTCTGGAAGAAGATCGCCAACCAGCTCAAGCTGCGCATGGCGCTGCGCATCGTCAAGGTAAACCCCGTCGATGCTGAAAAATACGCCAAGGAAGCCATTCAGGCCGGAGTCCTCGAAGACAAGGACATCCTTATCAACAAGTCCTACTCGAACGAACTGCGCCGCATGATGGACTGGCTGGATTCGGGCATCGGTTCGTCGATCGTAGCGTTCATGAACGGCTACAACGACCCGCGCCGCCCGCTCTATTTCACCACCAACGTCCGCCATCTGGTCAAGGAGACCGCCGAACCGACAGGCGAGAAAGACCAGAACAACGAGGACATATACAACGAAAGCGACATCCTGATCCGCAAGGGAGCGCAATACATCGGAGTTCCCGTAGGCTGCGAATTGGGCAATAAGAACGGCGGCAACGACAACCAGCGCGTCTACTACTCGTTTCTGGCCGGCGGATATGCGACGCCGCAGCCCATCATGTTCGCCGCCGAAGGCTGGTTCCTGCGCGCCGAAGCCAAACTTCGCTGGACCGACGCCGGGCAGCAGAGCGTAAAGGAACTCTATGAAAAGGGTATCGAGGTTTCCATCCGCAACCAGAAGAGCTACCGACAGTCCGACGCCGCGGCAGCATGGACCGAGAAGAAACTGACGGCCCCCGACTGGGCGGCTATCGACGATGCGGCTATCAGCAGCTACATCAACGACGATACCTCCTCACCTGAGGGTTATACGGACCCGTGGAAGCCGGAATACAACTCCGATCCGACCACCAGTATCACGGTGAAGTGGGACGAAGGCGCTTCGAATGAAGAAAAGCTCGAACGCATCATCACCCAGAAATGGATCGCCAACTTCCCGCTCTCGACCGAAGCGTGGGCCGATTACCGCCGCACGGGCTACCCCAAACTCTTCCGTCCGAAGCAAAATCTGGCCCCCTCGATCATCGACACGCAGCTCGGCCCGCGCCGCCTGCTGTACAACGAAACGGAACTGAGCTCCAACACCGTCGAGGTGAACAATGCCATCCAGCTGCTGAAGGCTGAATCTTCCGAAGTGAAAGGCGACGGCGACACCGGTGGCACCCGTCTGTGGTGGGACCGCAAGGACAAAGGCAATTTCTAACCCCGCCGATCCGTTTCACTCATAAACCGGGACTCCGTCGTATAACGACGGAGTCCTTTTTTCCATCCGACACATCCGAATCGGGCTCCGGCGCATTTCCGACCACTATCATGCGGCATATCATTTTTTCATGCCCCCGAATGGCTCGTACCGGAAACGGACAGATGATTTGCAAATATCAACTATTTTGTATTCATTTGTAATGAAGATAAAAATTAAGGTTAAAAACTTGTTTTAGTTGTAGCGGTAGCGACAGAGTTGTGAAACACCGTCGCTACATTTTTATTACCGGAAAATAGGCTATATATCAATTATTTTTCGTAATTTGCAGAAAACCATTTTAATCTTATTGCCCATTCGTCATCAAAGCCATCTAACACGGTAACAAGAAATAAAAGGGAAGAAGGTACGAGGCTCATAACCTCGTGCCTTCGTTTTGTATTTAGCACTTAAATCGAATATTTTTGCAAGTTCAAAGAAAATTCCTACCTTTGTTTTTGACAAGGGTTATTTGACAAGATGATTACGCAAAGTAGCGAATTTCGCACATTCTCCAAATCGTTACTAAAACCCCTGTAAAATCTTCTTAAAAGTCTGTTTGTCAGATTGATATATTTATCAACTGATTTATTAAAATATACAAACCGAATATCGGCCCGCGGGAAAAATTGCTAAAACGGGCGGCGATATAAGAAACGCAAATTCTCGAGGATGAACCGCCGGAAGCTGAAAAACCGGGGCACGGCTTGCTGCTTTCGAAAAGAATCCGTATTTTTATCCTGTGCAAAATACCGCAAGCACAATTTTGTCAGCTCCGGATACTGTTGGGAAACGGTGTCCGGAGTGTTTATACCGTCATATGGGAATACCGAAAACTCCCTCCAAAGACACTTTTCATCTACCCGTACAGGCCGTTGTGTGAGATCACGACAGCTCTCTTCAAAACATAAAAAATTCCGTCGTGAACAACGGAACGCGTCAGCATATCGGTACATCGTAAATTTCCATCTTTAGGATTCTCCGAAAGAACAGAGCCGTCCGGAGCGATATTTATCGTATATGCATCGGGGCGACACGTATAAAAAACGAATTTCGAGCGCGAGACAGCCGGGCATTTTATTCCCCCGAAAACAGGACATACAACTTTCCCGTTTTCCGGACATTCCATGTTTTTACCCGGCCTTTGCGAGTCTTCTTGCCATATGGCTAAATAATGAGCCGGTGCAGGCGATAGACGTAATAGTCTACGGCATGTAGGCCGGCCACGAAACCTTTTCCGTGTACCCTTGCTGCGAGTCCTGCGACGCCCGAAATCCCGTATGTGACGCAACACATTGATAAAACCGTGGCACGCAAGCGCCTATGGGCTCCGTGCCGGAACATGGATACGGTCGAGCGTGTCTTTTTGGCCTCCGGCAAGACACTGGTGAAACTTAAATCGGAATAGATATATTCACATTGCCTGGCAAGTAAATTCTCCTCCCCACGGTTTAGGAATGTTTCATCCATGAATTTCCGAGAGGTGCCCGGCATATTCTCCGACTCCTTGCAGAGCAGGCAGGCCATGAAAACCGTTAGCAGTATGAATACCGATTTACGCATTCCGATAAACTGAATCTATTACAAAATTAACAGTTCGTATGGAACCGGCAAATTTTCCGGAGATATATACCGGAAACGAAGATGAATCCGACCGAATGCAGGATATTGCCGGATGCTTCGATCCGATTATACCCAGAAATGACGGGTTTCAATATGACATCGAAGCTGCTGCTTCCGATGTTTGTCACGGCAAAGATAAATGGAAATTACCTATCCTGCCGGTTGCCCCGGGAAAGATAATCCCGGGCCGGTCGGCCGGGCCTCCCTCTCCGGCTCCGGGACGGAAAAATCATCCTCGCTGGGGCTGCGGTATTTTTCCGTCCCTGCGCCTGCGCCGCGGGCTTATGACTCTTCCCGAGGCAACCGACCCGTTCGGGATATAAAGCCTCATAACATATTATTCATTGCTTGCGCGATAAAAACAATAAAATTCGTGCGAGCAGAAAACACGTGAGACACACGGTAAAAACTGTTACATGTTATGCAGACTGCGAAAGCAAATTCGAAATCGAAGCAGAGCGGTAAGACCGCAGTTCGGACGCCGGCCGTTTCCGAGGCCGTTGCGGCGCAAGCGCAAGACCCGGTTGCAGCCGGGAGTCCCGACATGAAACCCGCCGAACCGCAGGCAACGGATATCGGAGCTGTGAATCCTGTCGCAGAAACCAGTCCTGCCGAACAACCGGCAGCCCATCCCGAGACGGATGTCCGGCTGCTGGATCTGAACAAAATCGTCAATTCGACCTACAATCCCCGCAAGAATTTCCGCGAGGATACGCTGCTGGAACTTGCCGAGAGCATCAAACAGTCGGGCGTTCTTCAACCTATCTGCGTGCGTCCGAGGGACGAGGGCTTCGAGATCGTCTACGGCGAGCGCCGCTATTGGGGGGCTGCAATGGCGGGCCTGAAATTCATCCCTGCCCTCGTGCGTAATTTGTCGGACGCCGAGGCCGAGGATGCCGCCATCACGGAGAACCTGCAGCGCGAGGACGTACGGCCGCGCGAGGAGGCCGCTGCCTACAAGCGGGCCTTGCAGTCGGGGCGGCATACGATCGAGAGTCTCGTGGGCAAGTTCGGCAAGTCGGAAGCCTACATCCGCTCGCGACTGAAACTCTGCGAGCTGATCGATGCCCTGGCCGGGATGCTCGACAAGGAGGAGATTTCGGTGGGCGTCGCTACGGAGATCGCCAAATATCCCGCCGACATCCAGCAGGAGGTCTACAACGATCATTTCGCCGAGGGGTGTTACAGCTCGTGGAAGACCGCGCGGATCAAGGAGATCGCCCGGCGGCTCTACGAGCGTTACATGACCAAGTTGGAAAGTTATAACTTCGATAAGACGGAGTGCCTTTCCTGCCAGCACAACACGGCCAATCAGGTGTTGTTCAAGGACGAATGTACGGGCGGTTGCGCGGGCTGCCAGAACCGCGAGTGCATGATCCGCAAGAACAACGAGTTTTTGGTACAGAAAGCCGTGAAACTCCTGAAGGACGACCCGCGTACGACGCTGGCTACGGACGGCGAAACTCCTGCCGCAGTACTCGAAGCTCTTGAGAAAGAAGGCTATCACGTCGAAGAGCTGGAATACAGCGTTTATCACTACGATAAAGGCCCTCAGATGCCCGACGCTCCACAAGCCGAGGAGTTCGAGTCAGAAGAGGATTTTACTGAGGCTAAGGAGGAGTACGAGGCCGAAATGGCGGCGTTTGCCGAAGAAACTCAGCGGTTGGAGTTCGACATCTCGGAAGGACGGGTGCGCAAATACGCCGTCATCGGCAACCTCGATATTGAAATCCGCTACGAAGAGATCGAGGACGAGGAGCGGGAAGTGACGGTAAACGAGGGGCAGGACGATGAGCATAAGGTCTTCGTCACCGTCGTCCCGCCTTCTCCGCTGGAAGGGCTGATGCAGCAGGATCGCCGCAACCGGGAAATCTGCTACGAGCATATCACGACCGATATGAAGCGTGTCTTCCTCGATGTGAAGGTTGCGAACAAGCCCTTGCAGAAGGAGGAGCAGCAGATGTTCTACTACGCCGTGATGCAGCGCGTGATGAGCGATTCGAAACTCCGTCAGTGCGGTTTCCGACCCAAGGAAGGCTCTTACCTGACCGACCGGGAGCAGTTTGCCGCGGCGGGACGCATTACGGTCAAGCAGCAGGCTGCGTTGGTTCGCGCGTTTCTGGTGGACTACTTCCGATCGGCAGCTCCGGAGTATGGATGTACGGACGAAACGCTCCTGACGGGAATGATGTGCCGCTTTGCGGATCTGAACTTCTCGGAGCAGAGCCAGAAGGTGCAGCAGGAGTATCTGAAAGTCTACGAGCGTCGCAAAGCCCGTCTTCAGGAACAGATCGACGCTTTGCAGGCAAAAGCCGAGGCCGAGGAGATGGCGGTTTCGATGCAGGAGGCACCGGATGCCGAACCGGAGATGCCCGAGCTGCTGCCGGACGAGACGCCCGCTATAGAACCCACCCCGGAGCCGCTGATTATTCCTATGGACCCGGATATCGAACCCGACACCCGAATGCCGGAGGAGATGAAAACGGCGGCATAGTAACAACATGAACTAAATGTCCAAACCGACGGAGCAGGTTATGCCTGCTCCGTCTTTGCATTATTATGACAATGAACAAGATTTCAGAGATTCCGCAGCAGACACCTATTGCGGAAAAACCGGTAGCAGAGATGCCGGCCGATCCGTGGCGCTGCGAAGAGTGCGGTTCGCTCGAAGTGTCCTACCGAACATGGGTGGACAGCAATACGGGACAAGTTGCACCGGCAGCTCCCGAGCAGGATGATTTGTGGTGCGACGGATGCGAAGAGCACACGTACCAGATCCGCGAAAGCGAATTGATGTCCGATACGGTCGAACCGTGGTGGAAGGATGGCACGACGGAGGAGAATAGGAAAATTATCACCGGTCTGAATCCGGAAAATTTCAGAGCGAAGGACGATTGTAAGGCTTTCCGCGATGCCTGCGACATGTGGTGGAACGGCAGGACGAACGACGAGAAGATCCGTCTCTGGCGGCAAGCTACCGCTCCGGAGGAAGAATAACGTAAAGATAAGAGCCATGAATAAGAATCTGATTGAAAAGATCGCTCCGCAGTTGACGGAGCTGATGATAAAGAAAATGGAGACGCTCACCGAGGAGTGGCGCAAGCCGTGGATCGCCGACCTTGCGCACGGTCTTCCGCGCAACCTGCGCGGCACGCCCTACCGGGGCGGGAATATCCTGATGCTGCTGTTCCTCTCGGAGATCGCAGGCTACAGTACGCCGCTTTTTATGACGTTCAAGCAGGCCAAGGAGGAGGGTCTGAACATCCTCAAAGGCTCCGGTTCGTTTCCGGTCTTCTTCTGGAAACTCTATATCCGCCACAAAGAGACCCGTAAGAAGATTGAGTTGGCGGAATACTACCGCCTGCCGCAGGAGCAGCGGCGGCAATACGACGTGCTGCCCGTGATGCGCTATTACCCGGTCTTCAACATCGACCAGACGGATATGTCGGAACGGCAGCCGGAGCGCTACGCTTCGCTTACGACACCGGCCGAACAGAAAGACTACTCGGACGGTCTGACATGCGAGGTGCTCGATCGGATGCTGGCGGAGCAGTCGTGGCTCTGTCCCATCCTGCTCAGATCCGGCAACAGGGCGTCCTATTCGCCGACGCTCGACCGGATCGTCTGCCCCGAAAAACGGCAGTTTCCGGAGAGTGCGGCCTTTTGGACCACGCTTCTTCACGAGGTCACTTATCCTAACTTTTATATTATTCCAACTAATCGTGCAATCGCCTGATATATAGACAGATTATCAGATAAAAGTTTGGATAATA
>OGGS01001043.1_pt1 | contig 21807 bp, 19 predicted proteins | sample 1571281 | NCBI WGS metagenome assembly OGGS01 (sample SAMEA2582042, study PRJEB24529) | metagenome | biome: Human gut stool | place: China | collected 2011 | reverse complement strand
CGATGAGAATTGATGGATCGAGAGATGAAGGTGCTTAGCGGCAAGGTAAGTTATTATAGCGGATGGATAATAAACCACAAGAGAATTTTTGCAGATGTACAAGGATGATTCTTTTCATTCGACAAAATTCTCCACAGACAGAGGATATGCGACGAGCATTGATATGAACATCTATTTATGGAAAGAGGATATTGAAGACGGGGAATCGGTAATGACAGCCGAATATAGACCTGTAGAATACGGAAAGGACTATGATGTTGTCAATAATCCTGATAAATTTCAACTATATATAGATGGAAAAGAGATTAAATAGTAATCTCCTGAAAGCAAGCTTTTTGTCAATTATTTCAAAGAAAAATTAAAGGATAACAATACATAGTTTTGACAATGATATTTTGAAAAATTTTATAGGAATGCTCTATTATCAAATTGACATAGGAATATGGTAGCGTATAATTAGAATTGAATACACTGAAAAAATGGAGGAATTACATGAAAGCACATAAATATTGGTCAGTAGGAGCATTGATCACAATGATTGGAACTTTTTATACAGGATATAAAGGGTTAAAAGCAGCACACAAATACTTTGCATTTGGCTCTCTGATATGCATGATTATGGCAGTCTATTCTGGTCATAAAATGATTTCAGGTAATAAAAGAACAAGAAAACAGGTGGAAAATACAAAAGCGGAGGAATAGTAAATGTTAGAGTTAGGAATAAAAGCACCGGACTTTGAATTGCCGGATCAGAATGGAGAAATGCATAAATTAAGCGATTATGCAGGGAAAAAAGTAATCTTATATTTTTATCCAAAGGATAATACACCAGGATGTACGAAGCAGGCATGTGGCTTTTCTGAGCGTTATCCACAGTTTACTGAGAAGGGAGTTGTTATTCTCGGAGTAAGCAAGGACTCTGTAGCGTCTCACAAGAGATTTGAAGAAAAATACGGACTGGCATTTACGCTATTAGCAGATCCGGAGCGTAAAGTTATTGAAGCATATGATGTCTGGAAAGAAAAGAAAAATTATGGAAAAGTATCTATGGGTGTAGTAAGAACTACATATCTTATTGATGAGCAGGGAATCATTATAAAGGCAAATGATAAAGTCAAGGCGGCAGATGATCCTGAAAATATGCTTAAGGAATTGGCATAATGAAGATTATTTTATCACCTGCAAAAAAGATGATTGTAGATACCGATAACTTAGCACCGGTTGAACTGCCTGTCTATATTGATAAGACAGCAGAAGTATTAAACTGGATGAAAAGCAAATCAAAAGAAGAACTGAAAGCTATCTGGAAATGTAATGACAAGATTGCAGAGCAGAACTTTAACAGATTGGAAAATATGGATATATACCATATGCTCACACCGGCTGTTTTATCATATGAAGGAATTGCTTTTCAATATATGGCACCATCCGTGTTTGAAAATAGTCAGTTTGAGTATGTACAAAATCATTTGAGAATATTATCAGCTTTTTACGGTGTTTTAAAACCTATGGACGGAGTAACACCATATCGCTTGGAAATGCAGGCAAAGCTCGAAATAGGAGATGCAAAAAATCTGTATGAGTACTGGCATGATATGCTGTATCGTTCAGTAATTGATGAAAGCAGAATTATAATTAATCTTGCATCAAAGGAATATTCTAAATGTATAGAAAAGTATCTTACACCGAAGGATAAATATATTACAATTTCATTCTGCGAACAAGCCGGAAATAAACTGGTAACAAAAGGTACTTATGCTAAGATGGCTCGTGGTGAGATGGTTCGATTCATGGCGGAAAATGATATTGAAAATCCTGATGATATAAAAAAGTTTGATAGGCTTGGTTATATATTCAGGTCTGATTTATCATCAGATAGTAAATATGTTTTTGAACGCAAAATAGCATAATTATTTTAAGTTATCAAGAGAATATAATTTGAAAATAATAACTATTACTAATTTTATATTATAAGATAACCTGTAATAAAAAAGAGGACATATGGATTTATACATATCCATATATCCTCTTTTTTATTGATATTAATCTACAAGCTTGTCAAGCTCCTTGATATACTCAGTTTCACTTGATGTTTTATGAGTAGACTGTTTTGCATACAATCCGACAGAAGTCTGTGATTTCTTAATTGCCTGCATGGTTCCAGCACCGGCAACACAGCCTCCGGGACATGCCATACCCTCAAGCAGATATCCGGGATACTTGCCTAAAGTTGCAAGTTTAAGGAGCTGACGGCATTCCTTTAAACCTTCTGCGTTTGCTACCTTTACCTCCTGATCCGGATGATCACGTTTTATAACATTAACAACAGCCTGTGCCACACCTCCTGCGACTGCAAAGTTTCTTCCGTCTGTTGAAGCATCGCTGACACCTGCAGGATCTTCCTCGATGTTTTCAAGGTCCACATGCTTTGCAGAAAAAATACCGGTCATCTCTTCAAATGTGAGGACAAAATCCACTTCACTTCGTACACTGCGTCGCATAGCTTCAAGTTTTTTTGCAGCACATGGTCCGATAAATACCACGCGCGCATCTGGATTATGCTGCTTTATAAGACGTGCAGTGAGTGTCATAGGTGTAAGTGCCATTGAGATACATTTTGCATGCTCAGGGAAGAGTTTTTTAGCCATGACTGACCATGCCGGACAACATGAGGTTGCCATGAAAGGAAGTTCATCCGGTACCTCTTTTAGGAAGTCCTCGGCCTCCTGCTTGGCACAGAGGTCTGCACCTATAGCTACTTCAAATACATCTGCAAAACCAAGAGCCTTCATGGCTGCACGTAGCTTTCCGGGAGTAACTTTTGGACCAAACTGTCCAACAAATGCAGGAGCAACTGCAGCATAGACCTTTTCACCGGACTGTATAGCTCTGATAGTCTGGAAAATCTGGGATTTATCAGCAATCGCACCAAAAGGACAGTTGACTAGGCATTGTCCGCACGAAACACACTTGTCATAATCGATATTTGCTTTGCCGTTTTCGTCAGAAGAAATGGCATCCATGCCACAGGCTTTTGCACATGGACGTTCCTGAACAATAATGGCATTATATGAACATACGCTTGCACAGCGTCCGCACTTTATGCATTTTTCCTGGTCAATTACAGATTTTCCGGTCGTGCGATCCAGCGATATGGCATCTTTTGGACATACCTCCATGCATGGATGAGCCAGACATCCCTGACAGCCGTCTGTAACATGTACTCTTTTTTCAGGGCATGCATTACAGGCAAATTTTATAACATTGATAAGAGGCGGTGTATAGTAGGTTTCATCTTTGTCGGCAGCCTCGATTCCATCTGATATAGGTGAATGCTCTGCAGCACTGCGGTAAGGCAGACCCATTGCCAGACGAAGTCTCTCTCCGACTATAGCACGCTCCAAAAATACATCGTTTCTAAAATTTCCTTTTTCGCCGGGAATAATCTTGTATGGAAGCGCTTCCATACGATCTTTTACAGGCCATTCGGTATGATATGCCATACGCGCAACCTCTGTAAAGATTTTATGTCTGATTTCCTGAATTCGGGTTTCGACACCTCTCATTATTGATTCCTCCTTATAAAATAAAATCTCAATTTTCCTTATTGTATCAGATAAAATAAGCAGTCTCAATAAATAGGCTGTACTTTTTATGATACATAAATACTAGATAATTAATGAATTTTAAACCTGATTTTTTGCGTTTCTTTGAAAATAAAGGATAATATTAAAATTTTAAAATAGGAATGATTACTGTTTTGTATTGACTAAAGTACTATAATACTATATAATAATTATGGACAATTAATCCTGATTAATAAGAATAAAAAGTTATAGAAGCAATTTAGATTTTATTTTTTACACATGGAAGGAGAAAAAAGATGGAAGTAAAATATTATGTATGCAATCACTGTGGAAACATTATTGAAATGGTAAAGGATAAGGGCGTGCCGGTAATATGTTGTGGCGAGGCTATGCACGAGTTAAAGGCCGGAGTGACAGATGCTGCTGTAGAGAAGCATGTTCCTGTATATACAGTGGACAAACAGCATGTTCATGTTGTAGTCGGAGAAACAAAACATCCAATGCTTGAAGAGCATTTCATTGAGTGGATTACATTAAATACAAACCAGGGAATATACAGAAAACAGTTAAATCCAGGGCAGGAGCCGGTAGCAGATTTTTGTCTTTGCGATGGTGAACAGGTAGAAGAAGTATATGCATATTGTAACCTGCATGGATTATGGAAATGCTAAGTATAGATATTGTTGGACTTACAGGAGCCTGTTCCTATGCTTTGGACTGCATAGAAGCAGAGTTGGTAAATATCACAAACAAACATGGAAAAAGAGTGGCTTATATAAGCGTATGCATGGCTGAATATTGGGCAATTCAAGGTGAGGCGTTACAAGATTTAGCCATGTGTGCTTTACTGCATGACAATGCTTTGACACAATATATTTCTGAGGAGCTTAAAAAGGATTCTGTTATTGACCTAAAAAAAGATTTATCTGAGGAAAAAACAAATCTCCATTGTATATATGGTGAAAAGAATATTACTAAACTTCCTTTTAAAACAGATGTTTCAAATGTGATTTTGTATCATCATGAACATGCCGATGGAACTGGCCCTTTTCAAAAAAAGTGGAATGAAATTCCATTGTTCGCAAGGATTATTCATCTTGCAGATATCATTGATATTATAAGAAATAGTATTGATTCTGATGATAATAGCTGGGATTTTATGTGTCAATATCTTTCCAAAAATAAGGATAGTCTATTTGATTCGGAATGTGTTAATGCTTTTCTTCATGTATTCACACAAGAATCGTTTATGTGTTTAAGTGATGATTCTTTTGAAACTAAGCTATGGGAAGCTATCCCAAGAGAAAAGCTGGTTTTGATTGGGAAATGTGTAAAGATGTTGCAGATTTCTTTGCAAAGATTGTAGATTATAAATCTTCTTTTACAAGCAGATATTCTATAGGAGTAGCTGAAAAAGCATCCATGCTTGCCCAATATATGGGATATGATTCAATCGCTGTACAGAAAATGTATTTAGCTGGTGCTCTGCATGATATTGGAAAAATGGCGGTAGGCAATGAAATTCTGGAAAAACCGGATAAGCTTACGGATGATGAATTTTCTACAATGAAAAATCATGCTGGTTATACATACCTTATATTATCGGAGGTTAATGATTTTGAAGAAATACGAGATTGGGCGGCTTTCCATCATGAAAAATTAAATGGAAAAGGGTATCCTTTTGGAAAAACCGCTGATGAATTAAATAAGCAGGAACGTATGATGGCATGTGTTGATATTTATCAGGCTCTTACGGAAGACAGACCTTATAAAAAGGGATTGTCCCATGAAAAAACATGTGATATCCTTGATGACATGGCACATAAAGATTTTATTGATTCAGATATTTCAAAGACAATTAGAGAATGTTTTGGAAGAACCTGATGCCATATATGAAAACAGAGGGTGTTTCAGACAATAGTATTTTCAGTTATGTACTAGTATGACTCTTACGAGGGAACCACCGGCACGACATTCCAGATTACATCACGTTCGATCGGAGAGGTAACTGTAGAAAAAATTGGTAAAAGTGCTGTATTTTTCGGGGGGGGGGTACAACATTTTATGTGAAAAATAGAATAATAAAATTGTTCCCGAAATTTATTGACTTTGAGAAAAAAATTTGATATATCAGAATCGAACAAAAGAGAAAGGAAATAGCAAACTATGCCGACAAAGAAAAATATGATGAAAAAGAACTTGGAAAATTTGCATCTGAAGGAAAGGATAAACTATGGCTACAGAAAAGTCATTATTATGATGTTAGTCTCAGGTCTGTTTTCTATTGTGGTTATAGGTATGCTATTTGCCAATACGATGCATTATGTACAAAATGTTACTGTTGCAGACCGGGCGGTGAAAACCTGCAGGATAAATGTTAACTCAGCAGCGAGAAATATCAGGGAAATGGCACTAGAAAATGATGCATCCTCTTATGACGGTTATGAGCAGACGGTAGAAAGACTGCTTGCAGAAGTTAATACCCAACTGAAAAATTTAAAGGACTCCGGAGTTGTTCCGGATGCGGATTATGAAGAATACGCATCTGCCCTTACAGACTGGGGAAACATTGGTTATTCCATCATGAAAGAAATCAAAAGCGGTGACAAGGATAAGGCAGTTGATTCAATTCTGAATGATTGTACCCCGGCATTAAATAAAGCCGTAAAAATTGCAACAAGATTAGATGAAATGACCGATGAGGTAAGCAGCCAGGCAGTCAGAATTACGGTTATTTCTGCAGTGGCAGGAATTGTGTGTATTATTATTTGTCTGGTTTTGGCATGGAAACTGACAATAAAAACAGGCAAAAAAGTACTTGAGTCAATTTTAGTACCATTACATGAAGTGGAAGCCGTTGCAAAGGAATTAACAGATGGAAACCTGCACAGCACGCTGGATTACCGTTCAGATGATGAGATTGGAAGACTGGCACACAGTATGCGTAAATCCATCCGTATTCTGGGAAGCTATGTAGATGATATTGGACGTGCAATGAAGATGTTTGCAGAAGGAAATTTTGATGTGCAGCCGGAAGTAGAGTGGAAAGGGGATTTCGTTGGAATTCTAAACTCCTTTATGTTGTTTGAAGAAAGCATGGCAGAGACCATAAAGGGAATCCAACATGTTTCAGATGAAGTTTCGGGTGCCGCAGATCAGGTAGCATCAAGTTCCAATGAACTTGCGGATGGAGCAACAAATCAGGCAGCAGTTGTAGAAGAACTGACCGCAACAGTCGCAGGTGTTTCTGAACAGGTAGGAAAAAATTCACAATCCGCAAAAGAAATCAGTGGAAGAGTAGATGAACTTGGAAATGCCATTCTGGAAAGCAATGGTAAAATGAGGGATATGGTTGATTCCATGAATGAGATCAATGGGGCATCAAAAGAGATTGACAAGATCATTGCAACAATCAATGAAATTGCGTCCCAGACGAATCTGCTTGCATTGAATGCTTCCATTGAGGCTGCAAGAGCAGGGGAGGCAGGAAAGGGATTTGCAGTGGTAGCGAATCAGGTAAATGTGCTGGCAGACCAGAGTGCCCAGGCAGCAAAGGAATCCGCAACATTGATTGAAACCTCTGTGAAAGCCGTGGAAAAAGGTATGGTGATTGCAGGGCAGACGGCATCACAATTGCAGGAGGTCGCTGAGAATTCCCAGATCATTACAAAAGAAGTCACAAATATTGCAGAAACGTTAGAGACACAGACAACAGAAATCCAACAGATTAATGATGGAATTGAACAGATCAATGATGTCGTACAGACGAATTCGGCAACATCTGAAGAATGTGCAGCAGCCGGTCAGGAGATGAGCAGTGAAGCAGAAAATCTGCGTGAAATGATCCGGAAATTTAAAGTTGCAGAAAATAAAAATTAAAAACGGTGCAAAAAATTATTGATGTTGAATTTACATATAAAGTTGTCGCAGGCAGGAACTATAATTTGACTTGTGACATATATAAATGCGGGAAAAGGATGCAATGAGGAAATGTGCGTTATTGGTTTTAAACTGATAACGCACATTTTAAATTATATGAATAGTAATATCATCGCAAAAAAGCATAAAAGTAGAAAAAGTTAAAAATATCGTGGATATAGTGATAGAATTGTTGAAAAAAGTAAGTTAAAATACAGGAAAACAACAAGTGTAAAGGGGAAATTTTATGGAATATTCAGCAATTTTTCATGATATGGATAAAAGGTTTAGCTATGCGGTTGATAAGGATTTATTCGTGATACGCGTGCAGGTAAAAAAGGATGATATGAAGGAGGTAATCCTTCACTATGAGGACAAGTATATACCTATGGAGCGTAAGGATACCAGAAAGACAGTTCCGATGAAGAAGGTTGCTGTCTCACAGTTTCATGATTATTATGAAGCACAGATAAAGATGCATTTGATCTGTCTGCGTTACTTTTTCGAATTTACGGACACGCAGGGAGAAAAGGTATATTATGGAAATTATGAGTTTGATAAGGAATGCATTACAAACAGGGATAGAATGTTTGACTGTCCGCAGAACCTCCGGGAGGAAGAGATGTTTGAGGTGCCGGAGTGGGCAGCAAACAAGGTCGTGTATCAGATTTTCCCATCCCGTTTTGCAGCAACGGAGCCGGTAGACAAAGAACTGTGGTATAAAGCACCGATTACGCCTATGGATGATCTGCATGGAAATCTCAGGGGAATCATCGAACATATGGATGATATTCAGAATCTGGGAATCGATGTGCTGTATATGACACCTATCTTTCAATCAAATTCGTGCCATAAGTATGATACCACGGATTACTACAAGATTGACCCATCCTTTGGAACAACAGAGGATCTCAAAGAGCTGGTACAAAAAGCGCATGAGCGTGGTATGAAGGTAGTCCTGGATGCGGTATACAATCATACGGGAAGAGAATTTTTTGCGTTTGCGGATATCCTGGAAAATGGTGAAAAATCCAAATACCGGGACTGGTATTTTATTGACGGATTCCCACTTAAAAGCGAATGGGGAGAGATCCCAAACTTCAAATGTTTTGGTTATTATGGCGGAATGCCAAAGTTAAACCTGAAAAATCCTGAAGTTGAAAAATACATTACGGATGTTGCATGTTACTGGATTAAGGAATGCGATATTGACGGATGGAGACTGGATGTAGGGGACGAAATCAGCCATTTCTTCTGGAAGAATTTCAGAAAGGCAGTCAAGGCAGTAAAGAAAGATCTGCTGATCATTGGGGAAATCTGGCATTATGCTGGAGATTTCCTTGAGGGGGATGAATGGGATACGGTCATGAATTATCCATTTTACCTGAACCTGATTGATCTGCTTGCAGATGAAAAGATTACGGTCAGCCAGTTCGTACAAAATCTTGGATATTTGAAGGGACGCTTAAACAAAAACTGTTATCCCCTTATGTGGAATCTGATCGACAGCCATGATACCGCAAGATTTTTACATCTGTGTAACGACAATAAGAAAAAGCAGCATCTGGCAGCCGCTTTTCAGTTGTTATTGCCGGGAATGCCTATGATTTATTATGGAGATGAGTACGCGATGCCGGGAGCCAACGATCCGGACTGCAGACGGGGCATGTACTGGGACGAAGAATACCAGGACAAAGAGATGTATGAATGGTACAAACGGCTGATTCAGGTCCGGAAAAGCCATGCATGCATTGTGGAAGGCGAACTGGCTGGGATCGTCACAGAAGATGAGGAAGGGACAGTTGTCCTGATCAGAAAAAATGGTGAAGAGACCATTGCCATGATTTTCAACTGCAGCAGCAGTGCAAAAAAATTTAATGAGTACACCGAGAAGTACAATCTGCTTACCGAAAACACCTTTGATGGAAATGTAGAGGGGTTTGATGCTGCGGTAATCGTGCTTTAAGAAGCCTTACGGCAGATGGTTTCCCGGGAGTTTGTCTGTGGGAAGAATAGGGAAAGCACCAGTATTTCTGGTAATGTAAAGTACGGAGGATGATATGATGAATGTAAAAAAGAAGGATGGAAAACGGTTTGGGGCAATCGTACTTAGCCTGATGTTATTGCTTTCCATGGTGCTTCCATATCCTGTGATGGCAGACCAGACGGCGGCAGACCAGACGGCGGCAGCTTCCGTTTATACCATTCACAAGACAGGTGATGATAAGGAAAATTTTGTGATTGTTATCATGGGTGAAGGCTATACCCGGGAACAACAGGATCAATTTTTGAAGGATGCAACGGCAAAAGCACAGGGGCTGCTAAAGTGGTCTCCTTATAAAGAGTATTCCGACAGGATCAATATTTATGCAGTACAGACGGTATCCAGTGAAACCGGTGTGGGGGTGATGTATGGGGAGTCGAACCCGGACACATATTTTCATGTGCAGGCATTCGGAAAATCCTGCTATTTTGCAAAGGACGGGGAAGATAAAGCCAGGGCACTGAGAGCAGAACTGGAGAGCAGATACCTGGATACCGGTGCAACCGTTGGAACCATCCATATCATTTGTAATACGACTGCGAATATTGGTTCTTCTTCCAATGCACTCTTTTCTTTTTCGGCAAATTCGGGTGAGAATGAGCAGGGGGATGTCATGACCCATGAAATTTCCCACAGCATCGGAAGATTAGGCGACGAATATGATAAAAAGATGCAGGGAGAAAATATTTCCGACACCTCGGATCCGGATAAGATTAAATGGCATAAGATGCTGGGATTCCGTGGAATTGGAATAACGGCAGCAGGAACAGAAACGGTATTTGCGCCGAGCCGCGTCTGCATGATGAGGGATCTTGGGAATCCGTTTTGTGAAGTGTGTAAGATGGAACTGGCGCGGAGATTAAATAACCGTGATTATGTCAGCAGGCAGGCATCTGTTTATGTGTGCGATCCTGAAATTACAATTCCACATACCAGGACAGGAACACTTGACAGGGATAGTGACCAATACCGGGTCGATGAGACAAATATCACAAAAGCAAATGGAAAGGATCTGGAATTCCGTACAATCGTACAAAATATAGTGGATGCCGAACAGCATTTGAAGATTACTTTCCGTATTATTGGAGCAGACAATACGGTCAAATATGAAAAAGAAGAAACATATACCGTTCCTCCACACAGTAACTGGTATGATCCGGATGCTGCCAGAGAGTCCCTTTCTGTCACGCTTCCTGCGGTAACTGGTCTGGTTTCCGGGGACAGACTGGAAGGAAAGATCATAGATGAGGACACTGGGAAAATTCTGGCTGACAATCAGACGGCAGGACGGGCGTGGAGTACCGTAACGATTCGTTATATGCTGCAAAGCGAAGACGGAACCGAAACAACAGTGCCTGATACGGCATCCGCGACAGTATATGTACCAAAGAATTCTGCGTATACGTTAAGAAGTCCGGATTTATATGGATATACATGTGTAGGAAACAGTGCAAATCAGGGAGAAATAAACATCACAGAGGATCACCGGGAGATCACTTATTATTACCGGAAAAACAGTGAGAGGACGGAAATACAAACCGTACCTGTCCGCGTAACTTATGATGGAAAACCCCATACATTTGATATCAAACAGGAAGATGGTGTACAAATCAGTTACAGTTTGACAGAAAACGGATCGTATACACAAACGGAGATGCCGTTTTACACAGAAGCAGGCCAGTATAAGATTTATTTTAAAGCGGAAAAGGCATCTTTTATTCCAACATACGGGGAGGCTGTCTTGGAAATCGAAAAGGCTTCCACCAGCATGCAGCTGACTGCAAAAAACGATACGGTCAAAGGTGCGGGGACAGTAGAATTACAGCTTTGCAGACAGGGGATTCCGGAAGATGCCGGGATAAAAGTAACCTGTGATGTTTCCAGAATTACACTCGAAGAAAAGGGAACGGATCACTGGATGGCAACGCTTCCGAATGAAACGAAAACATATACGTTCACCGCATGCTATGATGGAAATGGCAACTATACAGGAAGTAAGGCAGATTGTCAGGTCCGTGTAACGGCAGATCATTCCCAGACCGGGGGCGGTTCTGGTGGAAGTTCCGGAGGCAGTTCAAGTGGCGGTTCCGGCGGAATATCCGGAGGCGGTTCAAGTGGAGGTTCTGGCGGCAGTTCTGGTGGAAGTTCCGGAGGCAGCTCCGGCGGAGGTTCCGGAGAAAATGCCGGTGGAAGCACGGACGGATCATCAGGCAATGTTTCACCGGATCATGCAAAAGAAGAACCGGGGAATGTGACACCGCCATCCGCAGAAGACACGCCCGTTTCTGTTAAGAATCTTAATGTCAAAGTAAAATCTGCAGTTAAAAATAATACTGTCAAAGTGAAGAATATTGCAGCAGTTTTGAAAAAAGAAATTACAAAGGCAGAAAAAGAACAGGGTGGCAGGATAAAAGATCTGTCTGTTGAAATAACTTTTGATACGGGAAAAGCCAAAAATTGGAAGAATCTGCATCTTGAAATGGATAAGCAGGCGGTAAATTTACTTGTCAAAAAGAATGTAAAAGAATGGAAGGTCAATGGTGGCAATGTAAATCTTACCTTTGATTCGAAGGCATTAAAAGAATTAAAGAAAGAAATGAATACAGCTGTGGTTATCAAAATGAAACAGGCTGACAAGAAAAATCTTTCTGCCAGGGCAGGGGAAATTATTGGAAAACGTCCGGTTTATGATTTTTCCGTCACAGGAATAAAGAAAAAGCAGTCGTCTGTCCTGAAAAAGGGACGGATCAGGGTCGCTGTTTCCTATAATGCTTCAAAAAAGGAAAAAGACAAAAAGATTTTTGCATATAAAATTGATAAACACGGTGCAGCAGTTAAGATACCGGGATCTTATTATGATTCCGATACAAAGACCGTTAACTTTGTAAGCCGTGGGTTTTTCACAGTTGCAGTAGGCTGTGAAAAGTGATGAAACATAAAAAATCATCGTTCACGTTAAAAAAACTGTAATTCATGTCGAAAAAGACAAAAACCGGTTTTAACTTGGTATAATGATAGAGCTCATTTTAGTAAAAATGAGTTCATACCGTGAATGATGGAGGGGATAACAATCATCGTTTTAGAAGAAATATTAATGGCAAACGGCTTGACCGTGTTAATGATGTGGTTCCTTTTGTTTTGCAGACGAAAGAACAGAGAGAGCCTTCATGTGGGAGATAAAATATATGATGGAATAGCAATCGTAAATTTAGTGGGTGCATTGTCTGAAACCATTGCTTTTCTCGTAGATGGAAAACAGTTTACTGGCAGCCGGCAGATTAATTATATCTCTAACAGCATATGCTTTATAGGGACAGTCAGTATGGGTATGCTTTGGTGTATGTACGTGGAATTGCGTATCTATCGAAATTATAAAAGAATGGTTCAAAAAGCAGGAGTGGAGATATTTCCCTGGCTGGTAGAAGTAATTATTGTTTTATGTAATCTGTTTGGAACAGGGATTATGTTTAAAATATCCGGGGAGAATGTATACCAGAGAACTGCCGGTGTGCTGGTGGGATATATTTCGCTTGTCATATATTTTGCTTACAGTATCTATCTGGTGTATCATTCCAAAAAACAAGGGGTTAACCTGAATTTTTTCCCGGTGATCTATTTCGTTGGTCCTTGTTTTGCAGGTGTGGTTATCCAGTTCCTTTTTTATGGAATTACATCATCATGGGTGCTGGTTGCGGTCGCATTGATATTTGTGCAGATGCAGTCATACGCAGAGAGTTTGTATATGGATGAGCTTTCCGGATTATACAACCGGAGATATTTTAATGCGGTGCTTGCGGAAAAGAAAATTGCAAGCCATAAATCCTTATATGGAATCATGATGGATGTAAACGATTTCAAGTGTATTAATGACAATTTAGGTCATAGTACGGGCGATAAGGCTATTTGTACGTTGGGAAATATACTCATCAGATCCATACCGGATGATGGTATGGCAATCCGGTATGCGGGAGATGAGTTTATTGTGCTGCTGTCAGGTGTTGATACGGAGCGTGTCTTAGCGACAATGGAGGAGATTAACCATAATCTGTCCCGGTTTAATGAATCCGGGATAGAACCGTTTCGTTTAAGTGTTTCCATGGGATACACGGAATTTGGGACAGAAGATGATGCAGAAACTTTTTTAATGCATATGGATGAGAAAATGTATGAGGAAAAACGGAAATATCATATGCGAAAGAAATCAGCCGGTTTGGAAAATAAAGTATAGCATTACGTTCCTGCCATTTGTCCGATAACTGGTTGCAATGGCACAAGAAAAGAAAATATTATAATCATCAAACGAGTAGCAGACTGGTGTAAATCCGGTTTTGCTGCTCGTTTTTATATTTATGGTTATAGGCAGGGATGCTCCAGATTTCAAGACAATAAATAACCGTGTTATGGTTGATGGAGAGGCATTTTTTGTTTTATGAGAAAACCAGTTACCCATATAGATAACTGGTTTTTAAGGGATAATGTTAATGAGTATGTGCGATAGTGGAGTTATCAAGAAGTGTTCGTAAGGCATCCTGAAGGACTTGTGAGCAGTTGATTCCGCGCTTGTCAGCAAGACGGACCATCCAACTTGGAAGAGAAACATTTTTTCGAACGGCGCGAGTATCTGTCTGGGCACGATATTCAATGGTATCTGCGGAAATCAGGGAACAGATTGTGCCGGCATCAACACTTAATTTTTCCTGTGGTGATGGAGGAGCAATCGGTTCGCCTTCATCCTCTGCAACAACAAGCCATGCGCTCATTGCATCGGTAATTTGGTCAATTGCATCAGAAAGACTATTGCCAGTAGTGATGCATCCAGGAAGATCAGGGACTTTTGCGTAGTATCCAGATCCGTCCTCGATAGGTGTAAACAAAGCTGTATAAATATATTTCATAGTAACCCTCCTATTTGGAAGCAGGAAACATATTTAATGCATCCTGCTAATATTGGCTTCCTTGAAGATGTACTTCATGTCGTTTTCATTGAAATCGTGTCGTTTGACAGGTACGGTGCTGTGTGTCTGCGGATTGTAGTAAATGTCGTGATTAGCACCGTGGCGTTTCAATTCATAACCGGAAGCACTGAGTTGTTTAATCGTTTGTTGCCTTGGATTCATTATGTACCTCCTTTAATTATATCATACACAATATTACACAAAAGTCAACTAAAATACACAAAAATACACAAGAAATAAAGTGAATGTGCACTACGGAATTTTCCAAATCAGCCGGAATTGTTTTTACCGGAGGCGGTGAATTTGATTGTTGCTATTATCAATCTGATCGTAATGATCTTTTCTAACCATAAAAAATAACCGCCCCTACCAAAGACCAGCTGGACTACTACCCATACTGGATCGACAAAATGGGAACCACGGATAAAGGGAAAACAATCTACAAATACAGCAACAACCTGCATCATGCGATTACATCCAACATCCTTACTGGGTTTCCACACAGCCGGAAGAGACCCCGGATGTCAAATTTAACCTTATCATTCTATTGAAAAATAATTATTTTGTATGGAATATCTGCATGGCTCCGTAAGTATGCGGCAAATGCGGAGCCGTGACCTTTCTCGACGGGCAGGAAAAATTCCGGCAGGTTGCGCACGTATTACACAATTGCTTGAGATTGGCGTGTGTTGTTGTATCCAGATGCAGGATCAGCGTTGCTGTCTTAAGCGGCCGGAGCATCTGCCCCTCGGTAAGCTGGATACCATCCGGGGCAAGCCGCCCATAAATCTGTGGGAGCAGGTCAAGGGAATAGGTATCTCCCAGAAAAGATAATTCTGCAAGATACAGGCGGCTCTGACGTTCTACCACATGTGCAAACTCTTCATAAGCCTTTGACAAAAGCATCAGGCTGATGCAGTCCACAATGTAAGCCTCCTGGATCTGTTCATGGTTCAGATATAATTCCGACAGTTCATCCACTCCGTTTCCAAGCGTCACAAACCCATAGGCATAGTGAGGCAGAGAAACCCCGTCTAAATCCTGATCCAGAGAGTAATACGCATAGGATTCAACCAGGGGAAGAAGTGCCGTATAAATTGCCTGAATATGGGGCAGGTCATCCGGAGGGAAATGGAAACGGCTGCAAAATTCGTTCCAGTCACCGGAGGATAATCCGGGAGTAAGTTTACATTTCATGGGATGTATCCTCCTTATCGGAAGCTGCCATAACGGCTGCAATTTCCTGAAAGCGGCCCGTGACCTTATCATAGTTCTTTCGGTGATGGGGAAAGCCACAGTTTATGCAGGATTTGATACCATTTTTTAAATATTCACAGTTTCCACCACAGGATTTCCCGAGTGTATAGAGGGGACAATAACAAAACAGACAGTTAAAGTCCTCCTCCGGGATTCCTTTATGGCATGGAAAATATTCACATTTTTTATTTTGAAAAAACTTATAATATTCGCTCAAAATGGTTTCCTCCAATCAAAGCACAATCATAGCATAATTATATCGGAACAACAAGCGGATCGCAAGAAATGCGAATGACATAAAAATTGCATTTCAGTGGGAAATGATACCTTTTGCCCCTTTTATCATTACAATATTTACATCTTTTTAAGAACGCAGGTATAGTGGCTCAGGCAATTGAGGGTTTGAAGCAAAAAGTTGAAAATTAAATAAAAAATACTTGACTTAAAGTTAACTTTAAATGGTATATTATGATAGATAAAATCGGAAGGAGAATTTATTATATGTATATCGAAAAGATTAACGGACCGGAAGATGTGAAGAAATTGAATATAGAAGAGATGACAGCTCTCGCAGAAGAAATGCGTCATGCATTATTAAAGAGGGCAAGTATTCACGGCGGGCATTTTGGCCCGAATTTTGGCATGGTAGAGGCAATCATTGCACTGCATTATGTTTTTGAGTCCCCAAAGGACAAAATGGTATTTGATGTTTCCCATCAGACCTATCCGCACAAGATGCTGACCGGTCGAAAAGATGCCTATTTATATGAAGAACATTACGACGACGTGACGGGATACAGCTGTCCGCAGGAAAGTGAACATGACCATTTTACGGTCGGACATACCTCTACATCCGTCAGTCTGGCATGCGGTCTGGCAAAGGCAAGGGATCTTCGTGGGGAAAGTGCAAATGTGATCGCAATTATCGGAGACGGTTCTTTAAGCGGAGGAGAAGCCTTAGAAGGAATGGATTTTGCAGCAGAATTAGACAGCAACATGATCATTGTAGTAAATGACAATGATATGTCAATTGCAGAAAACCATGGAGGACTTTATTCAAATCTGAAATTACTCCGCGAGACAAACGGACAGGCAGAGTGCAATTTATTTAAAGCCATGGGACTTGATTATGTCTATGTGGATCATGGAAATGACTTAAGGGAACTGATCGGGGCTTTCAAACAGGTAAAAGACAGTAAGAAACCGGTTGTTGTCCACATTAATACATTAAAGGGAAAAGGTTATAAACCGGCAGAAGAGCATAAGGAAGAATGGCACTGGCATCTTCCATTTGATATTGAGACCGGAAAATCCCATTTTCCGGAAGTGGAAGATTATTCTTCGGTGACCTGTGAATATCTGATTGAAAAGATGAAAAAGGATCCGACAGTTGTTGCAATTACATCCGGAACCCCGACGATTCTCGGATTTACGCAGGAGAAAAGGAAACAGGCCGGCCGGCAGTTTGTAGATGTGGGAATCGCGGAGGAGACAGCGGTAGCACTTGCTTCCGGAATTGCCAAAGGTGGCGGAAAGCCGGTATATGGTGTGTATTCCAGCTTTATCCAGAGGACGTATGACCAGATTTCACAGGATCTGTGTATTGACGGGAATCCGGCAACGATTGTTGTGTATACGGGATCGGTATTTGGCATGACGGATGTTACCCATCTGGGACTGCAGGATATTCCGATGCTTTCCAATATTCCGGGACTGGTTTATCTGGCACCGACAACAAAGGAAGAATATCTGTCAATGCTTGATTGGAGTGTGGAGCAGAAGGAAATGCCGGTTGCGATCAAACTTCCGGGCGGAGATATGATTTCGGATGGCAGAGAAGTCAAAAAAGACTGGAGTCAGCTCAACACCTATGAGGTAACGGAGAAGGGAAGCAAAATTGCACTGATCGGACTCGGAACATTTTATTTCCTGGCACTGCAGACCGCAGAAATGCTGGAGAAAAAAGGTATTCATGTAACGGTAATCAACCCGTATTATATTACCGGACTGGATAAGGGACTGCTGGAGAAGCTGAAGGCAGACCATGACACGGTAGTTACACTGGAAGATGGCATCCTGAATGGTGGTTTCGGAGAAAAAATCGCAAGATTTTATGGAAGCAGTGATATGAAAGTCTATAATTACGGATTGAAAAAAGAATTCCTTGACCGGTATGATGTAAATGAGGTATTAAAAGAGAATCATCTGACAGCAGAGCAGATTGTAAATGACGTATTATAGAAGGCAGAAATAAACAACAAACCTTGTGAGAATCGACACAATATGGTAAAATATAACATACTAGAGCTTATTTTGCATAGTGGTTAGAATAGCGGGCTCATGGAAGGAGCGGTATCATATGAAGAATAAAGATTCGAAAGCAAGGATGCAGATGATTTTCGGGATACTTTTGTTTGCGTTTATTTTTATGGCAGAGTTGTATGCCATAGTCAATTTCCCGAAGATGTTTATTGTTCTGGTTGTTTTGGCAGCAGCAGATCTGATATGCCTGTATGTTGCAATCAGAGGCGTGATTTCAGTATATGAGACAAAATATGCCCGGAGAGAGGAACAGTATGAGAGTATTTTCAAGTCGGAAAAGGCATCATATCTCATGCTGAAAAAATATTTTGAGGAAATATCGGTGAAGCTTGCATATATGGAAGAGGCATCTAAGATTCCGACAGAGGAAATTGTCAATGCACAGAAGGGAATAGCGAAAGTAATTATCAAGCGGTCCCATGAGAATACCGATGCATTGATGAATTCATACGAACAGCTGATTGACCGGTTTGATACGTTCCAGAAAGGAATGGATGGGTTCGGTACAGTTGCGGGTGCTTATAAGGACGAGATTCTTTCAGTCTGTAAGGATGAAATTTCTTCGGTGCAGAAGGATGGAAAAGAACAGGAACATTCACAGGATAAAGAGATAGCCGCAAAGCTGCAGGAAATCATTATTGCAATGAAAGATATGGAACTGCGCCTGAATCAGACCATTATGAACAGTCAGAAAGTGGTTGTTTCCCAGCCGCAGGTTTCTGTACCTGTGGCAACACCTGTAGAGCCACAGCCGGCACCGCAGAATCATGTGGAAGAAACACCGGTAGAGCCGGAGATCTCACCAGAGCCGGAAGAAAGTATGGAGCCGGAACCGGAGATTTCGCCGGATCTGGAAGAAAGTATGGAGCCGGAGCCTGAGATCTCACCGGAGCCGGAAGAAAGTATGGAATCGGAGCCGGAGATTTCACCGGAGCCGGAAGAAAGTATGGAGCCGGACCCGGAGATTCTGCCGGATATACCGGAAGGGGAGAGTTTTGAGCCGGAGGAAGAGCCTCCGGTCATGGCAGCGGATGAGATTATCCCGCCGGACCCGGAAGAATCCATTGAGGAAGCAGAAGAACTGGTAGAACCGGACCCGATTCCGGAGGATGCGATTGTTGAGGAAGCGAATGATGAGAACCTGCCGGAGGAAGAACTTTCGCCGATGCCGGATCTGTCCGATCCAAACCGCGCCATGAGCCCGGATGAAATAGCTGCCCTGTTTGCAAATATGGGCAATGACGACAATGCGGATAAAGCCGGGGAACCTGTCGAAGAAACGGTGGAACCGGAGGATATTCCCGAGCCGATTGAAGAGCCGGAAGCAGTAAAAGAAGCACCTCTTCAGCCGGAAGAACCGGCAGATCCCAATAAGGCATTAAGCCCGGATGAGATAGCTGCCCTGTTTGCAAGTATGGGAACCTGAAAAGAATAAAATAACAGGCAACGGACGCCATCTGTTCCACGTAAAAACGTGTGACAGATGGCGTTTTGCTATAAAAATGCCATACAATGAAAAAAAATAGTTGCATTTCTTTTCCATTGTGTTATACTTAGGTCGTTGCAATTTAATAGTTTAAAGCAGAGTAGACACATGTGCGTTAAGTGCCGGATGAACAGGGAGTTGTCACCCGGACGAAAAGAAAATCTTGCGGTACATGAGTCGCATCCCGCTGCATCCGAAGATAATATTATCTCCAGTTGTAGTACGGTGAGGTCTGCAAAGGAGGTAATTTTTTTATGAAAAAATTCGTTACTTTGTTCACCGATTCTTTCCGTGAATTAAAAGCGGTAAGAACCATCACTACCATGGCAATGCTTGCCGCAGTTGCTGTGATTCTAGGATTTTTCTCCATTGAATATGGACAGTTTATCCGTATCGGCTTTTCTGGTATTCCAAATGGTATCATTGATTATCTGTTTGGACCGGTAGTTGGAGGAATCTTTCATGGTGCGTTGGATATCATCAAGTATATGATGAAACCGACCGGACCATTTTGCCCGCAGTTGACACTGGTTGTCATTTTGGCAGGAATCCTGTATGGCTGCTTTTTTTACAAGAAAAAGCTTACCATATGGCGCGTATTGGCAGCGAAATTTGTGGTTATGCTGATCTGTAATGTGATTCTGACAACGCTTTGTCTGACCGTGTTATATGGACAGGCATTTATGGTGATTCTTCCGGCGCGTGCACTGAAGAATCTGATTATGTGGCCGATAGATTCGGTGATCTTTTTCGCTATTACGAAGGCGCTGGAACAGATGGGTCTGTTTCGGATGTTTCAGAAACCTGCACTGGCAAAATCCGCAAATATGCAGGGAAACTAAAACTTCATAAATAATAACAAAACCGTCCGAAATCTGAGATTCATCAGACTGCGGACGGTTTTTTGCAGATTCATTTATTTGCGAATGGGATGGGTGGCAATATTTTTTAAAATGCGGACAGCTGTCTGCATGCCTTCCACAGAGATGTGTTCGTATGGTCCGTGAAAACCATAGCCACCAGTGCCGAGATTCGGGCACGGCAATCCCATAAAGGACAGTCTTGCGCCATCTGTACCGCCACGGATCGGACGGGAGAGCGGTGTCAGACCTTCGGAGGCAATTGCCTGTTTTGCCAGATCCACGATTTCCATTTTATCTTCAATGACAGAGAGCATATTCTCATACGAATGTTCGATGTCGAGCGTGACGGTTTCCGGTCCATATTTCTGATTCATGGATTGTGCAACGTCACGCAGATTCTGCAGCCGTTTCTCAAATGTAGTTTTGTCATGGTCACGAATGATAAAGGAAAGGGTGGCGGAAGCCACATCTCCGGACATATCGGTCAGATGATAGAATCCTTCCCGGCCGCTGGTGTGTGCCGGCGTTTCCGCTTCCGGAAGCCGGGAAACGATTTCACATCCCACGAGTGCGGCATTGACCATAATATCTTTCGCTTCGCCCGGATGAACATTTACACCTTTAATATGAAAGATGGCACTTGCAGCATTGAAATTTTCATAAGCCACTTCGCCCTCGTAATCGCCATCTACCGTATACGCGTAATCAGCCTGAAAGATCGAAAGGTCAAACAGATCTGCACCGGCACCGACTTCTTCATCCGGCGTAAAGCCGATCCACAGTTCTCCGTGAGGGGTGCCTTCTGCTATCAGTTCTTCGATGGCAGTCATGATTTCAGCAACGCCAGCCTTGTCATCCGCACCTAGAAGTGTGGTGCCGTCTGTAGTGATCAGTGTTCTTCCTTTTAAAGAAGTAAGGGATGGAAAATCGCTTACCTTTAAAACATTCTGACTGCCTTTTAACAGGACATCGCCACCGTCATAATTGGGAATGATCTGTGGTTTGACATCCTTTCCGGAAAAATCCGGGGCGGTATCCATGTGAGCGATAAAGCCGATGGACTTACAGTTTTCCATGCCCGGTGTGGCTGGAAGCTTGGCATACACATAGCAGTGATCGGTAAGAAGGATATTGGTAAGGCCGAGTGTTTCCAGTTCCTGCTTTAAATCTTTGGCAAGTGTAAACTCACGCTCGCTGCTTGGGATATCGCTGCAGGATTCATCTGAGGTGGTCCAGCAGCTGACATATTTTAGTAATCTTTCTTCTACTTTCATGTTAAATTGTTCCTTTCAAATATGCTTTTAAAAAAATTTAAAAAAAATAAAAAAAGTGCTTGCTTTTTTAATACTCCTATTATATAATAACTCTTGTCTTA
>OGGS01001018.1_pt1 | contig 22253 bp, 25 predicted proteins | sample 1571281 | NCBI WGS metagenome assembly OGGS01 (sample SAMEA2582042, study PRJEB24529) | metagenome | biome: Human gut stool | place: China | collected 2011 | reverse complement strand
ACAAATGAACAAAGAGACTGTGGTTGGAGCCTTCCTAAAACCATCAAGTGGTAGGTGATTGAAACCAATCCACAGCATCTTATATATCATAGTCGAACCTGCAGAAGAGGTAAAGAATAGACTATGACCTTAATAGTTATGAAGACCTTGGAGAGGGTCTATAAAAACTACTACTTTATAATACGAGGTGATAGACAGTATTAATGCCAATGCGGCGGCATAGAAACAGAGCTGTTGTACTGACTTTTATGATTAAACACAAACGTCAGACAACAGCTCTGTTTTAACTTTCCTTCTGAATCCGGATTTCTTCCGGGTAGCTAATCGCGCCCATGGTTGGCACGCGGTATAAAACTCCCTGATTGTCAAAATACTGGAAAAACGTATACTGTGAGGTGCAGTGGATATTGGTCAAATCGCCGCTTGCAATATATTCCACCTGCGTACCGTCGGTATTCATGCGGTATAGACCCGGATTATCATCGCCCTCCAGCTGGAAGAAAATTTTACTGCCATACAGGTTATAATTAATCACCTTGCAGTTTTCTTTTCCGTAAAGCAGTTCAACCGTCTTTGTATTCTTATTGACACGCACCAGTGAATATCCCTTGGAAATATCAATGTAGTAAACATAATTCCCCTCGGAATCCGGTAAATATGAATTCGCATCGTAATACAGGGAAATGGAATCGTCCTTCGGGTCGAGCGTGCTGATAACATTTTTCTTATCTGTATTGGAAAAATAAATTTTACCCTCACTGACACAGGAAGGATTGTAAGGCGTGTTTGAAACCAGTTTATCATTTTCGCCGTCAATGTCCATGCGGTGTAAGGTAATGCCGACATCGCTTTCGTAGTGCTGGTAATACAGATAATTGCCGCACAGACTGACAGAGCCGGTCAGATGATTGTAAAGCATTGTCGAATTCTGCCCTTCCAAATCCGTCTGATAAATGCCGAATAACTGACCGCGCAGAATCGTACCAATCATTTCTTTGGAAAAATTGTTCTTTACATAATAAATTTTATCATTGTAAATGTTTAACGATGCCACGCTGTCGGAGTTGAGCATACGGGCATTACTGCAATCGGAATCCATGACGTAGAGATAATTGTGGTCGTATGGATTGGCAAAATAAATTTTATTGTTGTACTCACAAAATAATCCGCCGTTCATTAAATTTCCGGCAGTATTTCCGGCGGCATCGGCGCTGTTCGTCTGCTTTTTCTTCGGCAGGGCATGAACAACCACCGCCACAACAATCAAAACAACGACAACAGCCGGAATGATAAATTTTACACTACGTTTCAGTTTCATAAAAAGCCTCATTTCTTAAAAACATAATTATAAAGAATTATATCACAAATCCTAGTGCGATACAAAAAATTTTATGATATAATGTGCGTAAGCAATGAGCCGTGCCGGACGGAAGGATAGAAAAGAACTGTGCTTGCACAGAGTTCTTTTCTGGACTTTCGGACGATAGGACGAATGCCCGACAGTGCGTGGAAGCGAAGCTTTCGCGCACGCGCACGGCGAAAAAGTGTCAGAGCAAAGCGGAAATGAGGATTAAAATGTTAGATTTAGGTGAAATCAGGGAAAAAATAGACGGAATTGATAAACAGCTTGTATCATTATTTGAAGAACGAATGGCACTTTGTCATTCAGTAGCGGAATATAAAATTTCTACCGGCAAGAAAGTGCTGGATACGGAAAGAGAAAATGCAAAACTGGCGGCAATCACAAAAATGGTTCAGAACCCGGAAAATGTCCATGCAATCAATGATTTATTTTCACAGATTATGGCAAATTCCAGAAAAATGCAGTACCGCTTATTGGAAGAAAATGGTCAGACATTACGAGAGCCGTATGAAGCTGTGGACGAAGTGGACAAGACCAACTGCAAGGTCGTTTATCAGGGCGTTCCGGGGGCATACAGCTATATTGCCATGAAGCGTTACTTTGGCGAAAATGTAGAAAATTTTCATGTGCCGACATGGCGGGATGCCATGGAAGCGGTCAAAATGGGCAAGGCAGATTATGCGGTGCTTCCGATTGAAAATTCAACAGCCGGGATTGTGGCAGGTGTTTATGATTTATTGCAGGAATATAATAACTATATTATTGCAGAAACTTATATCAAGGTAGAACATGCACTGCTTGGTCTTCCGGGTACAGATTTGGACAAAGTAACAACTGTTTATTCCCACCCGCAGGGCTTAATGCAGTGTGAGGGATTTTTGGAACAGCACAAGGACTGGAATCAGATTAGTCAGGCAAATACAGCACAGAGCGCCCAGAAGGTGCTTTTGGAAAAGAATCCGTCCCATGTTGCCATTGCAAGCGAAGAAGCGGCACAGGTATACGGACTGGAAGTGTTAAAGCATAAGATTAATGATTTGGACAACAATACGACCCGTTTTGTCATTGTTACGAATACAAGAAAATTTGTAAAAAATGCGAAGAAGATGAGCATTGTGTTTGAAACGGCAAACGAAGCCGGAACACTTTATAACCTGTTAAGCCATATCATTTACAACGGACTGAACATGAATAAAATTGAATCCCGTCCGATTGAAGGCAGGGAGTGGGAGTTCCGCTTTTTCGTAGACTTTGAAGGCAATATTGATGACCCGCGGGTTATTAACGCACTGCGTGGCATTGAGGAGGAATCCAAAAAGATAAAGTTGCTGGGAAATTATTAATTTCCCGGCGGGATATCCGTATAGAATGTGATTTTAAAGAGGGGGAAAGTCTATGAATATAGCTATATGTGATGATGATATAGAATTTTGCACCACATTAAAGCGACAGTTGACAGACTGTCTTCAATATAACGATATTATTGATATTTATTATAGTGGGGAAATGTTTCTTGCAGGCTGTAAAAAATGTAATTATGATGCCGTTTTTCTGGATTTGTATATGGGTGGAATGACGGGATTTGAAACAGCAGAAAAGCTGGCTCATTGTAGAAAGGAAACGAATATTATTTTTCTTACCTCAAATGATTTAATGGTATATGACAGCTTTGAATATCAGCCGTTCTATTTTTTAAGGAAGGCACAGTATCAACAGGTACTTCCGAAGGTAATCAGTAAATTAAAAGGAAAATTAAAACAAAATGGAATCGTACAATTTGATATATATGGCAGTAGTGAAAGTATAGCAGTTTCCAGTATCATATATATTCAAAGCGATAATCACTATATTATAATCCACACAAACAAATATGATTATGAAATCAGAAATACGCTGTCCCAAATGGAAAAACAGCTTTTGTCATATGATTTTGTAAAAATACATAAAAAATATATTGTAAACTTAAAGTATATAAAAAGAATTCATATAGCGGAAGAAAAAATACTTTTAGATAATGGAGTAGAATTGGAAATTAGCAGAAGGAATAAGACTAATGTATTGAAAAAATATAAGGAATATAAAAGAACGATGGTGAAGGTATGATATGGGGATATGGAAGTGATAAATTTTTAGTAAATGGACTAGGAAGTATTTTTATCAGTTTGTTAATGTTAGAACAGATGCATACACTTTTAGCAGTTCCGTCACAAAAAGACAGAGAAAACAGATATATAGCAATGGGGGTTGCTGTGATAGGAATTACGGTATTTATGCAGTTTTTCTGGATAAATGAGTATTCTGTGTGGTGGAATATTCCGGCACAATGGGTTATGTTAAGTATATATGGAATTATTGGAGAAAAAGCAAAAGGGTATGTGGCAGTTAGCAAAGCGACAGTTGTAATAACGTTTTTTAGTATTGCCGTTATATTAACAAATGGAATAGTATCTACGATATTAATAAAAATATATATGGTGAATTTGTCAGTTATATATTTTTTTGTAGCATTGTTTAGTATGTGGGGAATAAAAAAATATCCGGATTATCTAATACAGCAGAGAAGGTATTGCTTGTAGTTGTTGTCATTATATCAGTAGGAATAGTGTATTTGCTGCTGTTTACGACAGCAAGCAGAATGTATAGTGTAGTAGGCATTGTATTAATTGATAGTATACTAATTTATCTTTTTTTGCGGACAAAAGAAGAACAACAAAGAGAACAATACTATATGCAGCAGGAACGAAAACGGCAGCAGCAGGAATTATATATGCGCGGTATTCATGAAATTGATGAGCAGATAAAAAAAACAAGGCATGATTTAAAAAAGCACTTGCAGAGCCTGAATGGGTATCTTTACAGTGAAATACCGGATATTGAGGGAATGCGTCGTTATTTAGCAGAATATACGCAAAGAACACTTATATTGGGAGATATGGTTTATACAGATAGTATTGTTGTCAATACTATCCTAAATGCAAAATTGATGTTTTGCAGGGAAAAAGGAATACAGACAGAGGTATATGTATGCCGGAAGTTAAAACAGATATCCGAAGTAGATATGTGTAGTATATTGGGAAATGCACTGGACAACGCTATAGAAGCGCAGCTTAAACTTCCTGTAAATGACAGGATTATTGGAATCAGCATTCAAAGTGATGAAGATGTACTGGATATCGTGATTAAAAATGCGATTGCAGAATCAGTCCTGCAACATCAGGGATTGGAATACACAAGTAAAAAAAGCAGTAGGCACGGATATGGAATAAAAATTATAAAGGAAACGGTACAGCAGCTGGATGGAACACTAGATTTTTATGAAAAAGACAGTTTTTTTTATTGTGAGATTATATTGTAAAAAAATGACCGCTTACGTCAAAATAACGACCGTTTACGACAGAGGGGATTGTAATACATATTTAGATTATGTATGATTGACAAGAAGTATTTGATTAATAATAGGAGCAAGACATGAAGAAAAAAATTATGGTTATAGTAATTGTTGTTATTATTGTAATAATACTGTTTTATTTTAAATCTAGGAAACTGAATTCGCTGTATGCAGGAAATATTTCGGATATTGAGCAAGTGAGTATTGTATCCGGCGGAACGGGAGATATTGCGGTAGTTAGAAATGCTGAGGATATAGAAAGGCTTGTACAATATTTTGGGGAGTACAAATTACAACCGGATTATTTTTATAGTGATTCTAAAACGGGCTGGAGTTACGGGATAAAATTTGAATGGGAAAATAAACAAACATTCATTACCTGCATAGACACCAACCGGGTTAAGGTAGATAACAAAGTCTATAAAGTGAAAAACGGTGACTCAATGGAAAATTCATTAAAAGAATTATTTGATGAATTGAGTGAGTAGTTATTGAATTTCTGAATGGAGGGAAAGCATATGAAAACAATGAAACGAATCATTCCGTTCACCATACTCATTTTGGCAGCAGTCATATTGTTTGTGGTGTGGTTCCGGGCATATGTTCCGGTAAAAAGCGAAGCATTTCACACAGACGGAAGCAAAATCGAATTTGGAGAAAATACCGCATATGAAATCGGTGCAAATTCATATGGACGTCCGGTATTCAAAAATCCGTCAAAAGCCATGAAACAGTTCAAAAAGGATTATGCTTTGGGACTGGATTATATGGAAAATGTAAGGGGCTTACCTCAATTTAGCAGTAAATATAAAGTATTAACATGGTATGCGTGGCACTGCTGGCAGGTAGAAGTTGTCGAAGACATTGAGAATAAAGAGGAAGTAAAAGAGCAGTTAAGAGCGATTTCGGAGTTTGCCAATTTTTATATCAACAGTAAAATGCAGCACTATAATCCGTTTTAGGCGTCACAAAAATGCCTGCGGAAAAGGGGAGTGTGAAAAATCACACTGATGTGCTGATTTTTCACACAGATGTTTGCTTCCGGGCGAAAGCAAACATCTATGATGGCAGATGAGAAATCGCCTGCGCGAATTTCTCATCGCCTCATCGCAACAAGTTGTTCGGAATAGGAGGAGTATGAAAAAAATCAGTTGCATCATCATTACGGTAATATTGCTTCTGTGTATAACCGCCGGGTGCAGTAAGCCGGAAGGCACGAGAAAACTTTCGGATATTGTCAGTGAAAAAGTGCAGGATATTGCAGTTGTGAATATTATCAGCGGGAACACCGGTGAAATAAAAAGTTATAAAGAAGCCGATGATATTGATAAGATTACAGCGTATATGCAGAATGTGATGTGTACGAAAAGTTCACCGGCATCTGCGAGCGGCTGGAGTTACGCATTTGAAATCACGGGAACGGACGGTACATCGGTAAAGGTTATTTTTGCAGGCACGAACAGCAGCATTGACAAAGAAAAGTATGCACTGCAATATTCGGATTTGAATGAATTTATAGCAGGTTTGTAAAAATATAAGACAAAGTATAAAATAAAAAACATTGCATTTCCGAAAAAAATAGTGTATCTTAATAGTAGCTGCTGTACGACTGGCGGAAAATGCAGGAAGATGTAAAGAACCATTCTCCTGTATGTGGGATTACCCACAGGGAGTACAGATTTTGTAGATAAGCCGACCGCCTGGGCGACCATTAAAGCTTGGTTACTCAGGGGCCGGCTTATATTATTTTTACGAAGATTTATGCCATAGAGGTGCAAATCTTCAATCGAAAAACTACAGTGCTGCATAGGCAGTGGAAAGAGAGGATTGTATGGAAATGCAGATGTTGGAAAAGGAACTGTCAGGCTGTGATTATCCGGGCAGAGGAATTGTGATTGGTAAGTCAGAGGACGGAAAGAAAGCGGTAACAGCTTACTTTATCATGGGCAGAAGCGAAAACAGCCGCAACCGTGTATTTGTAGAAGACGGTGAAGGAATCCGCACACAGGCATTTGACCCGTCAAAATTAAGTGACCCAAGTCTGATTATCTACGCGCCGGTACGTGTTTTAGGAAATGATACGATTGTAACAAACGGCGACCAGACAGATACGGTTTATGATTTAATGAGCCAGGAAAAGACATTTGAAGAATCTTTAAGAACAAGAGAATTTGAACCGGACGGACCAAACTACACACCGAGAATTTCAGGCATTATGCACATTGAAAATGGTACATTTGACTATGCGATGTCTATTTTAAAGAGCAACAACGGTAATCCGGCAGCCTGCAACCGCTATACATTTGATTATAGAAATCCTGTAGCGGGCGAAGGACGTTTTATCCATACTTACATGAAAGATGCCAATCCGCTTCCGAGTTTTGAAGGCGAGCCGACATGGGTTCGGATTTCAGGTGATATTGACACATTTACAGAAATGATCTGGAACAACTTAAATGAAGACAATAAGGTATCTTTATTTGTCCGTTTCATCGACATTGAAACAGGAAAGTACGAAACAAGAATTATCAATAAAAATAAATAAGTCAGATTCCGCAGAAGCGGCAAGGAGGAAAAAATGAACGAATTTCAGTTAAAATACGGCTGTAACCCAAATCAGAAGCCGTCCAGAATCTTTATGGCAGACGGCAGTGAACTTCCGGTAGAAATCTTAAACGGCAGACCGGGATATATCAATTTCTTAGATGCTTTCAACGGCTGGCAGCTGGTAAGGGAATTAAAAGAAGCGACAGGACTTCCGGCAGCAACATCTTTTAAGCATGTATCACCGGCAGGTGCGGCAGTCGGCATTGCTTTAACAGAAGTTGAAAAGAAGATTTACTGGGTAGATGAAGCAATTGGAGAACTTTCACCGCTTGCATGCGCATATGCAAGAGCAAGAGGTGCAGACAGAATGTCCTCTTTCGGCGATTTCATTTCTCTTTCAGACGTGTGTGACGTGACAACCGCGAAGCTGATTCAGCACGAAGTTTCAGACGGTATCATCGCACCGGGTTATGATGAAGAAGCACTGGCAATTTTAAAGGCAAAGAAAAAGGGCAACTATAACATTATCAAGATTAATGCGGATTACAAGCCGGAACCAATCGAGAGAAAGCAGGTATTCGGTGTTACATTTGAACAGGGCAGAAATGAATTTAAGATTAACAAGGAACTGCTTGAAAATATTGTAACAGACAATAAGGAAATTCCTGAATCCGCAAAGATTGATCTGATGATTGCACTTATCACGTTAAAGTATACACAGTCCAATTCTGTATGCTATGCAAAAGGCGGACAGGCAATCGGTATCGGTGCGGGACAGCAGTCCAGAATCCATTGTACACGTCTTGCAGGCTCTAAGGCAGACAACTGGTTCTTACGTCAGAATCCAAAGGTATTAAACCTTCCGTTTAAGGAAAATGTAGGACGTGCCGACAGAGATAATGCGATTGATTTATATATTGGCGAAGATTATATGGATATTTTGGCAGATGGCGAATGGGAAAGAGTATTTACAGAAAAGCCGGAAGTATTTACAAAGGAAGAAAAGCGTGCATGGCTTGATAAGAATACAGATGTGGCATTAGGCTCAGATGCATTCTTCCCATTTGGCGATAACATTGAAAGAGCATACAAGAGCGGTGTAAAATATATTGCACAGCCGGGCGGTTCAATCCGTGATGACAATGTAATTGAAGCCTGCAACAAGCACAACATTGCAATGTGCTTTACAGGCATGAGATTATTCCATCACTAAGAACAGCACCCGGAAAGGGCAGTGGAATGGAGATGAACGGAAAATGGATATTAAATGTATAGCATTAGACCTCGACAGGACAACGTTAAATGCACAAGGGAAGCTTTCAAAGGCAAATGAAGAAGCAATCCGTAAGGCGGTTGCAAAGGGAATTCATGTGTGTATTGCCAGCGGAAGGGCATTTGACACACTGCCGCAGGACGTTGTTTCCATTCCGGGCATTGAATATGCGATAACAAGTAACGGAGCTGCTGTATACAGAATACAGGACAAGCAGTGTCTGCGTTCCTATGTGCTGACGGAGCAGTCTGTAAAAAAGATTCTGGAACTGACAAAGGATTTTCCTGTTACGTATGAGGGATTTATCCGCGGCACGGCATATGCGGCAAAAGAATATATTGAAGACCCGGTAAAATTCGGAGCAACAGAGCATGCCGTGGCATATGTGAAGTCTACCAGACATTTGCAGGACGATATTGTTTCATTTTTAAAGCAGCATGATGATGAACTTGACAGCATGGACATTGTGGTAAAAGATGAAGCACAGAAGCAAAAGGTCATCGAAGTTTTAAAGGCAGAGGTGGAGGATATTTATATCACCAGTTCAATCAGCCAGCTTGTGGAAATTTCATATAAGGACGCAGGAAAACGTTCCGGTGTGAAATTTATCACAGAATATCTGGGATTAAATCCAAAGCAGGTTGCGGCATTCGGCGATGCAGACAATGATATTGATATGCTGGAATATGCAGGCTGCGGCATTGCCATGGAAAATGCGTCCAATGGACTGCTTGCGGTGGCAGACGTGGTGACACTGCACCATGACAGGGACGGCGTTGCCTATGCTTTGAAAAATATTTTGAAGTGTATAGATTAAAGATAAGGGATAAAAGAACAGCACCGGAGAGAAAAGCGGCAGATGCAGATATGCGCTAAGGAGTTTCCGGTGCTGTTTTTGAATTAAAAAAGTGTTATCTGCGGTGCTTTTTGATTTCATCCAATAAAGAGTATGGCACGAATAAATGTCCCCTGCCGATACCCAGTTCAATGTGCGGTTTGTTGGCACCGTGATAGTCCGAACCACCGGAAAGAATCAGTCCGCGCTCACTGGCAAGTTTTTTCATCTGGATTTCCTCACCGGCAGTATAGGTGGAATAGATGGCTTCCAGTCCGACAATGCCCGAATCGCAGAGGTAGTCCATAAGCTTATTCATCGGTTCTTTTCCGAGGTGGTATAAAACAGGATGTGCAAGGATTGGAACGCCGCCCGCATTTTTTATCAGGCGGATAGCTTCGGCGCAGGGCATTTTTTTACGCGGCACATAGCACGGACCGTTTGAACCGATATAACGGTCAAAGGCTTCGTTACGGCTTTTTATATAGCCTTTTTTAAGCAGGTAATCCGCAAAATGCGCCCGCGTAATGACGGCATCGGCATATTCTTTTTCCATATCACTGTAATCAATCGGAATGCCAAGTTGTGTAAATTTTTCACACATGGTAATGTTGCGGTTACGGCGGACATCACGCAGACTTTCCAGTTCTTTTTGGAAGGTTTTGTCCGTATAATCAATAAAAAGGCCGACAATGTGGATTTCCTTTTCGTCCCAGAATGTACTTAATTCAACACCGGGAACAAGCTCTAGGTTTTGTTCGCTGGCAGCCTGTACGGCTTCGGGAATCCCTTCAATGGTATCGTGGTCGGTCAGCGCCATGGCGGCAAGGTGAAACTGCTTTGCACGGCTGACAAGTTCAGAAGGTGTCAGCGTTCCGTCCGAAAAGGTTGAGTGTACATGTAAATCTATCGCGTCCATAAAAGTCCTCCTTTAAGTGCAATTTTGCACAATTTTATAATTTTTTCATTGTAATTATATTATTTTTAGTTTAAAATGTAAATTAATTGCAGAAAAAAATTTAATGTAATTTAAAAAGCTGTTTTATCCAGCGGAATGCGAGGCAAAATGAGAAAGAAATCCCATGTTTCACTGTCAAGATATTTATTAGATCATATTGACAGCGAGTTACTTGAAAATCACAGAAAGGCATTTATTGTCGGAAGTGTGCTTCCGGACTGCAAGCCTTCGTTTGTAACTACGAAACATAATATGGAAGAAACCTTTGATATGGTGTGTGAATTTATCAGAAAGCTCACCGTGAATTCAGATGATTATAAAAAAATATCGACAGCCTATTGCCGGAAGCTGGGGGAGGTGACCCACTATCTGGCGGATTATTTTACATTTCCACATAATTGTGTATTTACAGGTTCTATCAGGGAGCATTGTATCTATGAAAAAAAGCTGAAATTTGCATTAAGAAGTTACATACGCAGTGGAGAAATTAATGTAAACAGCACGGTTGTGAGGCGCTTTACAACGCCGCAGCAGTTGTGTGATTATGTAATCCAGATTCACCAGCAGTATTTAAAGTGCAATAAAACGGTGGAATCGGATTGCAGATATATCGTGGCACTGTGCCATGTTGCAGTTGCAGGAATTTTAAATCTGCTAGAACACTACAGAAATTCGAATCCGGTGTCTGCGGCAGCAGCGGCTTAAAGTCATCAATACTGAAAACCTTGCAGAGAGGAGCGGAGATTGTTATGGAAGACAGACAGATTGTAATCGGCGGATTTTACAGGCATTTTAAGGATAAATTATATCAGGTCAGATGTATTGCGTATCACTCCGAAACCAAAGAAAAAATGGTTGTGTATCAGGCGTTGTACGGCGATTATGCGGTATATGTAAGACCTTATGAGATGTTTATGAGTGAAGTTGACCACGAAAAATATCCGGAAGTTACACAGAAATACCGGTTTGAACAGGTAAATCCGGTGGAAGAACCGGCACAGCGGGAAGTAGCAAAAGCTTTAGAGAAAGCACAGGAAGTACAGCCACAAACTGCCGGTGCGGAAAAACTGCCGGATACGCAGGAAAATTCAGAACCGGAACCTGTAGAATCAATAGAATTGGAAGAACTGCCACAGGAGGGAGGCGTAAATCCGTATCTGTTGCTGTTTCTGGACGCGGAAAGCTACACGGAAAAATTAAATGTGCTTTCGCTGTGCAAGGACAAATTAGACGATTCGGTGATTAACGCAATGGCAGCTTCTATGGAGATTGAGGTCCCGGACGGACCGATTGAAAAACGGTATGCATCACTTCGGGACTGTATCAGGACACATGTCCGTTACGAGGGAACGAGGTTAAGATAGCATTATGCCTTTATGACAATGGCGGAAAAGGAGGTTACACATATTGGAGGCAAGGGACTTTTCAGCAGTAACGCCAGAGATTGAAGCTCTGGCAGCAAAATCAAGGGAGAATAACAGAATTGATATTTCTCTGTATGACAAATACGAGGTAAAGAGGGGACTTCGCGATCTGAACGGTAAGGGCGTATTAACCGGACTGACAGAGATTTCGGAAGTCAAGGCATCGGAGGTGGATGAAAATGGCGTGTCCCATCCGTGCGACGGTAAGCTTTATTACAGAGGACACGATGTAGAAAAGCTGATTGAAGGATTTACAAAGGATAAACGCTTTGGATTTGAAGAAGTGACGTATCTGCTGCTTTTCGGTGAACTGCCGGATAAGAAGCAGCTGGCGGATTTTAATGAACTTTTAGGCAATTACAGATGTATTCCGCCGAATTTTGTACGGGATATCATCATGAAAAAGCCAAGCCGCGATATTATGAATGCGGTGGCACGAAGCGTACTCATGCTTTATGCATATGATGATAAGGCAGACGATACCAGTGTGCCGAATGTTGTCAGACAGTCATTACAGCTGATTTCAGAACTGCCGCTTCTGGCAGTATACAGCTATCAGGCATACCGGCATTTTCATGTGGGTGGCAGTCTGATTATCCACGAACCGGACCCGAAGCTTTCAACTGCGGAAAATATTCTGCATTTATTAAGGGCGGACGGCAAATATACACCGTTAGAAGCAGAGATTCTGGATATTGCACTGGTACTGCATGCAGAACACGGCGGCGGTAATAACTCTACATTTACAAACCACGTTGTAACATCATCCGGAACAGATACGTATTCAACGGTTGTATCTTCACTGGCATCCTTAAAAGGTCCTCGTCACGGCGGTGCAAATATCAAGGTCAGCCAGATGTTTGAAGATATCAAAGCCCATGTAAAAGACTGGGATAATGAAGAAGAACTCACCGCATATTTAGATGACATTCTTCATAAAAAAGCATTTGACCATACCGGACTGGTATATGGAATGGGACATGCGGTTTATTCTTTATCCGACCCTAGAGCGAGAGTGTTCAAGGGCTTCGTAGAAGAACTTTCTGTAGCAAAGAACAGAGAGAAAGAGTTTAAACTCATGTCTGATGTTGAACGGATTGCGGCAGAATTAATTGCAAAGGAACGCAAAATCTATAAGGGCGTCAGCGCCAATGTCGATTTTTACAGCGGTTTTGTATACAGTATGCTGGGACTTCCGCAGGAACTTTTTACACCGATATTTGCAGTGGCAAGAATTTCAGGATGGAGTGCGCACAGAATTGAAGAATTAATCAATTGTGGCAAGATTATCCGTCCGGCATACCGCAATGTCTGTGACCATAAAGAATATGTACCGTTAGACCAGCGGTAGTAAAAAGCACGTTATCTCCTTTAAAATGCAGATTGCATACAGGCAGGTAACGTGCTATATTTATATAGATAAAGACTTAGAAGCTGCCTTTTTTGGTAGATAGGAGGATTGTTGTGAATATTGTAGTATTAGCTGGCGGAACCAGTACGGAAAGAGATGTTTCCATTATGACAAGTATGATGGTGTGCGGTTCGTTAAGAAGAAACGGACATCATGCCAATATGATAGATGTATTTACAGGTTCGGGGAAATATAAGCACAGCAGTGAATTTTTCCAGGAAGACAATGATTTAAAAAAGCTGGCAGACAGCATGAAAGAGCAGTCAGCCGGTATTGCAAAGCTGGTTGAAGAAAGAGAACGCATCGGTGGCGGATTTTTCGGACCGGGTGTACTCGAACTGTGTCAGGCAGCAGATATCGTTTATATCGGACTGCACGGTGCGAATGGTGAAGACGGTAAGATTCAGGCTGCGTTTGATTTGATGGGTATTAAATATACAGGAACAGGATACTTAAGCAGCGCCATTTCCATGAGCAAGGAACTGACTAAAAAGGTACTGGTATCCGAAGGTGTTCCGATGCCAAAGGGCATTTCTTTAAAGAAAGGACATAAGATTGAATATGTTCCGTATCCGTGTGTTGTAAAGCCGTGCTGCGGCGGTTCAAGCGTAGGTGTATCCATTGCAAATAACGAAGAAGAATTCCGTGCCGCAGTGGAAGAAGCTTTCCGCTATGAAGATAACATTTTGGTTGAAGAATATGTAAAGGGCAGGGAATTTTCAGTAGCGGTTCTTGACGGAGAAGCACTGCCGGTTATTGAAATTGAACCATTAGAAGGCTTTTATGACTACAAGAATAAGTATAACGGCGCAACAAAGGAAACGTGTCCGGCAAATCTTCCGGCAGATGTAGCGCAGAAAATGCAGCGCTGGGCAGTTAAAGCGTGTCAGGCAGTCGGTATTGAAACATGTGGCAGAGTGGATATGCTGTTAAATGAAGACGAAGACATTTTCTGTCTGGAAATCAACACGCTTCCGGGCATGACAGAAACCAGTCTGATTCCGCAGGAAGCGGCAGCAGTCGGCATGTCTTATGACCAGCTGACACAAAAAATTGTAGAAATCTCTATGAATAAATATAATAAATAGTGCAGGAGAGTACCATGAAGGGAATGACTTTGGAAGCTGTTGCAAAAGCCTGTGATGGAATATATCATGGCAGTGACGGCGACAAAATAAAAGAAGTTTCAGCTATTACAACAGACAGCAGGCAGATACAGCCACAGGGAATGTTTATTGCGATTAAGGGTGCAAGAAGTGACGGGCATGCTTATATTGATTCCTGTTATGATAAAGGAGCGCTCTGCTGTATTTCAGAGAAGGAGCTTCCGGGAGAGAAAAGACCGTACATTCAGGTAGAATCCTCACTTCAGGCATTAAAAGACATTGCGCAGTTATACCGCGCCAATCTGGATATCAAAGTGGTCGGTATTACGGGAAGTGTCGGAAAGACCAGTACAAAGGAAACGATTGCAGCAGTTCTTTCACAGAAGTACAAAGTATTAAAGACACAGGGCAACTTCAATAATGAAATCGGACTGCCGCTTACTATTTTCAGACTGACGGAGGAAGATGAAATCGCCGTTTTGGAAATGGGTATCAGTGATTTCGGTGAAATGACCCGTCTGACAAAGATTGCACAGCCGGACATTTGTGTCATTACCAATATCGGCTTGTGTCATCTGGAAAATTTAAAGAGCCGTGACGGCATTTTAAAGGCAAAAACAGAGATTTTTAAATCCATGAATCCGGATGGCACGGTTATTTTAAACGGAGATGACGATAAGCTCATTACAATCCCGGAAGTTTACGGCAAAAAGCCGGTATTTTTCGGTATTAAAAATACAGCGGGAATCTATGCGGATCATATTGAAAATTTAGGACTGGAAGGCGTCCGCTGCCGGATTCATATGGCAGCAGATAATGCTGTTCAGACGGAGAATCAGACTGAAAATGCGGCAAAAGATTTTACTGTGCAGATTCCGGTTGCGGGAGAGCATATGGTGTATAATGCCATGGCAGCAGCGGCAGTCGGTGAGGCACTCGGACTGACCGCAGAGCAGATAAAAACAGGCATTGAAGGCATGGAAACGATTGCCGGACGAAATCATATTATCCGGGAAAACGGATTTCTGATTTTAGATGACTGCTATAATGCAAATCCGGTTTCTATGAAAGCGTCTGTTGATGTGCTGGATACGGCAAAGGGGCGCAAGGTCTGCATTTTAGGTGATATGTTTGAACTGGGTGAAAATGAAAAGCAGCTCCACTACGAAGTCGGCAGTTATCTGGCACAAAAGCAGATGGATGTTTTGCTGACGGTAGGTGCGCTTTCGACGTCGATTGCGCAGGGTGCCAAAGATTACCGGAAGAATCATGCCGGTGCGTATCCATGCAGTGTGCATACATTTACAACAAAAGAGGAACTTATTGCACAATTGCCTGCACTTTTAAAGCAGGGGGACAATATTTTGGTAAAAGCATCCCATGCAATGGAATTTCCAAAGGTGATTGAAGCAATTACAGAAATGACACAGGAATAATTGATTATTTGTGTTGCGGGCATGACAAAAAACTCTTATCGCAGAAGGAAATTAAATTCAATCTGAGATTCTTTTGATATTGTAATGCCTGCGGATTGGAGGAAGAACACATGAAAAAAATGAAAAAATTAAGCGCGCTGATGCTCGTATTGGTATTATCTTTATCCTTTGTGGCATGCGGCGGCAGCAAATCCATTACAGGTACATGGACTGTAGACGGAACGGATGCCGATATTTCAAAGCTTGAATTAAAGGACGACGGAACGGGAAGTATCAGCCTTGGTGACAGCATTTCTTTAAATATTACGTATACGACAGAAAAAGATAAGCTGACAATTACCATGTCTTATCTGGGACAGACAGAATCCGATGAGTATACATATACGTTAAAGAAGGGCAAGCTGACATTAACAGACAGCAGCCAGACACAGATTACATTTGTAAAGCAGTAAATAAAAAAGATACCGGGTATATCACACAGATGTTTACTTTCGAGTAAAAGCAAACATCTGTGATGGCAGATGAGAAATCGCATGCGCGAATTTCTCATCGCCTCTTCGCAACAAGTTGCTCAGAAATGAGAAGCAGCAGGATTTTATATACCGGGTATCTTTTTAGTTATTGGAATTTTTAAATATTTTTTATATTAGGGGTTTACAAAATCTATTTTATATGGTATTCTTAATTACGTAATAGATATCTATTATATTTATTTTATTTTATTCGGATAAATTCTAGTTTTAAGTCATTCCAAAGGGATACATTCCCAGTCGGAAAATTATCACATTTTAACAACTCAGAAGAAAGAGAGGTATTTTAGATGCACGATATTATTGAACATTACGGGAAGGTCATTGTGGCGCTTGCAGGAGTTCTTGCGGCTGTTTTGCTGACGGTTGCGGTTGTAAAGATTGTGAATACCAAGACGACAACGGCGGTAGATAACATTTCTTATGAACAGCAGATTCAGGATGCCATCAGCGGAGAGGGGAGTAAAGAATAGGGATTGGAAAAAGAACAGGGATTAAAAGGATACATCCGGCAGAATCGTGCAGAACTGTTTCGGGAAATAGAAGACCTGATACAGAATGAAGATGTTACGGATATTGAGTGGGACGGTTATTATCTGTGGGTTACAGATTTAAAGAAAGGCTGTTACTGCCATAATATCCGGTTAAATGAGGAATATGTGGATAATCTTGCAATCCGGCTTGCCAACATTATGAAAGTGCCGTTTAACAGGGCATATCCGATATTGGAGGCCAATACGGAAGATTTGCGCATATCCATCTGGCATGAATCCCGCTGTACCAAAAAGAGTATGGCAATCCGTAAAATCCCGACAAGGCTGAGATTTCGCCATCAGGATATTGTACAGGCTGGTTATGCGCCGGAAGCGCTGATTAATCTGCTTGAAAATTGTGTGACTGCACACTGCAATATTGTGATTGGCGGGCAGCCGCACGCCGGAAAGACGGAATTGCTCAAATATTTGTCCACATTTATTCCGGCAAATGAAAAGGTCGGTGTGTATGAAGACAATCAGGAAATCCATTACCGTAAAATTAATCCGGGGAAAAAATGTGCGGAGTTTTTTGTGGATGAGAAGTTTTCATATTCACAGATTATCAGAGCGGGACTGCGGCATAATATTGACTGGACACTTTTGTCGGAGTCGAGAGGACCGGAGGTGCTGGATTTGTTAAACAGCCTGTCAACGGGGGCAAGCTGTATGACAACGATACATCTGGACGACGTGCGGGGGCTGCCGGACAGAATGTATAATATGCTGGGCTCGTGTGATATTACAGAACGCTTCATCAATAACATTTACAAATATATTGATGTCGGGGTGCTGGTTGAGTGCGATGCAAAGGAAAGGCGGCGGATTACACAGATGGCATTTTACGACAATGAGGGCGGCAGGAATACCTGTACGGTGTTATATGACAGAGAAGGGAAAACACCGCAGCAGATACCGGAAGCCTATCAGCGCCGTTTTCTGCGGTATGGGATTGAGAATCCGTATCAGACAGCATGAGTTTTTGTGCAAGAGGGGAATAATCATGGGAGGAAGCATGAAAAAAATTAAATATAGAAATGTAAGGCAGTATTTTTCTTATCGGAGAATACAGCAGAAAGCAGGGGAGAGCGGAGCTGCCTGTACACCACAGGGGTATGCAGGCATATTTGGGGCAGTAATGGTCATAACCGTCCTTACAGGGTGGTTTTACAGATTACAGCCGATATGGATTTTTATGGTGATGGCAGCGGGAATACTTTGTATTCCAGCGGTGACCGCCACGTATTTTTCAGGGAAAGAAAAGAAAAAGAAATTTCACGATGTGGATGTATATATTCATCAGATGATTTATTCATTTGAACGACAGCCAAAAATTCTTACGGCACTTGAAGATACACTGAAAGTCACGGATCATAAAATGAAAAATTGTATCATTGCGGCAATACAGGAAATGCAGTATGGGACAACAAAAGATGTGTATCGCATGGCACTTAAAAACATTGAAAAAGAATATGCATGTTCAAGAATTACAACACTGCATACTTTTTTAACACAGGTGGAAGAAAAAGGCGGGGAGTATAAAAGTTCACTGGAAATACTGCGGTGCGATGCAGACCACTGGGTAAAACGGGTATATCAGTTTCAGGAGGAAATAAGACGCATAAAACAGACAACGGCAATCGGAGTAGTACTGAGTTTTCTGATGGCATCGGTATCTGTGCTGGTTACATATATCTGTGAAAATACATCTGAAATCAGGCTGGATATTACACATGAACCGCTATATCAGGTGGTATCCTGTACATTTTTAATTTTATGTATGATGTATTACACTTATATGCAGATCCGGCATGACTGTAACTGGCTGGTTAAACAGCGCAGTGATAAGGCGGCAGAAAGAGATTATCAAATGGCATTTCATACCGACTTAAAGAAACTTCACCGCAGTCTGATACCGATTCTTGTTATAATGGCAGGCATAAGCGGCATTCTGGCATATTACGGATGGTATCTGTGGTGTGCCGTGGCGGCGGTATGCGGTATTTATTTGTGGATTGTGCCACAAATTAACCGGCAGGCGGCATTGAAGCGTTTGAGGAAAGATTTGTATTATTCATTTGCAGACTGGCTCAGGGACGTAGCACTCAACCTTTCGGAGGAATCACTTGCAATGGCAATTGAAGATACGTATGATACAGCACCGGTGATTATGAAAGAGTCGCTGGAACAGTTCATTTATGCGATTGAAGAAAATCCTTCAGATGTAACACCGTATTATTCTTTTTTAAATCAGTTTGAGGTAACGGATATCTCATCTTCGGTACGTATTTTATACTCACTCAGCGAAAATGATGCGCAGAGTATTGATACAACCATCAAAACGCTTCTCACAAGAAATTATGAATTGATGAATCAGTATGAAACGGCAGACAATGCAGACCATATCAGTATAATGCGTTTTTCAGAATATATTCCGACTTTTTTTGTAGCAGTGAAGGTGGCAGCAGATATGCTGCTAGTTATTACAAATTATTTGTAATCGTTGGGCGTGTACGCAGAAAGGGGAAAACAATGGATACAATAGTAGATTTATATGGAGATGCGGTTACTTCATTTATTTTTATGGGCGCAGTTATTGCGGTTTTCATAAAGATTTTACTCAAGGTGTGTGTATAGGAGGACGGTATGGGCGACTTGATTGCAATGGTAAAGGATGCCGTTGTGCCGCTGGCAGGATTTATGGCAGTAACGGCAATGCTGGGTGTGGTTATTGTAATGTATAAACAGACCATTATGGCAGTAATTAATACACTGCTGTACAGATAAGGTACGGGTATGAAAAATCCTTAAATGTAAGATTTTTATAAAGCTGTCTGTGCCGCAGATGTCACGGACAGCTGTTTGGGACAAAGCATTTGCGGAATGGAGATGAGTATGAAATCAATAATAGAAAGTTCGGCATATTGTATAATCCTTGTTATCATGTGTTACATGGCGATAGGGTTTATACAGATGAACATGGACGTAAACAAGGTAAATGAAGTTTCCAAATACGTGCAGGATTACATGGAAGTGCATGGAAAAAGCACCGGTGATGATGCGGCCGGGTATACACTGGATGCAGCTACACTAGACCACATTAATTCTCACGTAAACAGATACGGCATGACGGCAGCGGTAACGTATGATACCGCAACTTCCGGCAACGTGTATTACAAGCTGGAGCTGAAATACGCATTAAAAATGCCGTTTCTGAACCTGAATGCAAATCATACATACGATGCGATTGCAAGAACGCCAAAGACGGAATAGGGAAGTGATTGGGGAAAACGTGATTTAGAAAAAGCTGAGCCGGAAAGTGTTCGTGTTTAGGGGAAAATAATGTAAGAAAACAGGAAGGGGAGAACTTCATGAGAACGGTTATAACCGGAGGAGGTTTTTTGGTTGTCACAGCGCTGTGTGTGCTGATCCACTGTTCCATCATCAGTACCAACATGAGGGACAATGAGGTAAGCAACAGCCTTGACAAGGCATCGGATTATGCAGTGGATGTCATGGGTGATATTTATCTGCGCCTTGATTACAGTCAGGGAAATACAGCAGCCTATATGCAGGAGCTGATACAGGGTTTCTGCAGGGCGGTGAATGAAAAAATCGGCACGGATGGGGAGCTGTCAGTGCAGGTTGTAAAGGCGGATATCGAAAACGGTAATTTTGACATTATTGTGACGGAAGATTACGACTATCCGTTAAGGGGTAAAAAGGGAAGCTGTTCGTATGAAAAGGCATTTTCCTTTGAGCCGTAATAACCAAAGGAGCAGATCACAATGAAGCGGTTAAGAAGCGGCGTACCATAAATGTACCTTGAAAATTTAATACTGCACGGTAATTTGCCCATGGACAGGCGGCGCCTGTTCCATTATAATAAAGTATAACGCTAAAGAAGGGGAGAAAATTTTATGACAAGATTAAAAGCATTATTAAAGAAAGCAGACAAGGCGGCAGTCATCGGCATGACAGCTGCGGCAGTAGCAATGGCGACACTGGGTGCAGGAGGGGTAAAGACTTACGCATCCGATTATTCCGTACAGAAGTATGTGGACAGTTCCGATGAAAGCCTTGTGCTTGATGGGGATACATGGCACTGCTACAAAAACGGACAGATTGACTATGATTATGACGGCATTGCCTTAAACGAATACGGCTGGTGGAAGGTTAATAACGGTGAAGTTGATTTTTCCTATTCAGGAATGGTGTTAAACCAGTACGGCTGGTGGTATGTCAATAACGGCGGACTGGACGGCAGCTACAGCGGCATGGGTGTAAATGAGTACGGCTGGTGGAAGTATGACAACGGAACGGTTGACTTTAACTACAGCGGCATTGCCTTAAATGACTATGGCTGGTGGAAGTTTGTAAACGGCAGCATTGATTTTAGCGCCAACGGACTGGACTTTGATGAAGCAACCAATACATGGTGGTATTTTAACGGCGGTGCGATTGATTTCGCATTTGACGGGATGGCATTAAATGACTACGGCTGGTGGAAAGTCAACAACGGTTCGGTAAACTTCGGCTTTAACGGCTTATGCAGCAACGAGTATGGCACATGGAAGTTTAATAACGGAACGGTTGACTTTGGCTACAACGGATTTGCCGCAGACGGCGAGAATACATGGTACGTCGTAAATGGCAGGGTAGCGACAGAATACTCCGGCACGGTAGACGGTAAGGAAGTCAGAAACGGTCAGGTGATGGATACCATTGTAATTCAGGTCGTACACCACGACAGGGACAGAACGGGAGCGGTTACAGAAGGCAATCCTGATACAAGCGGGCTGGTTGGATACACCGAATATCTTACAGTTCCGGTAGACAAAGAAGGCAATATCACGGAGCCGGTGTATATTTCAAGCTGGTATCCGGATGATTACAAAGGCTTTATATCAGGATATATTATTACGGCAGAGCTTCTTGCTGACGGAACACCTATTGATTCAAAAGAAACAGCACAGAGAACAGATATCCGTCCATATATCAAAGACGGTGTTTTAAATGTATATCCGTCATGGTTTATGATGTAAAAATAGCACAATTAAATAAAGAAAGTGTTAATCGGGGCAGAAAATGCATTTCTGTCCCGGTTTTATTTTTCTGTCTTTCATATTATAAAAGCAGGCAGATAACAGATGATTTTTATGGAAGGAGAATTGAATGATTAAAGGAAAAATAAAAGTTAAAAAGAAACAGCTTCGTACAGCTGCAGTAGCAGCCATTGCAATGACACTGACCGCAGGAATTATCGGTATGGTAGTGACAAGTGTCAAGGCGGCACCGCTTACCTGGCAGGATATCTGTAACCGAGGCGAAAGTGACCTGACATCGGTTGCGGCATATGATTTAAAGGCTGGCTGTATGCAGTACGGCTGGAATCAGACGCTTGATGCCGGTCCGGATGGAACTATTTATACCGGTACAAACCACCATT
>OGGS01001005.1_pt1 | contig 22640 bp, 18 predicted proteins | sample 1571281 | NCBI WGS metagenome assembly OGGS01 (sample SAMEA2582042, study PRJEB24529) | metagenome | biome: Human gut stool | place: China | collected 2011 | reverse complement strand
GAAGATGTGGAAGCTTACGACGAAGTAAAAGAAAATCTGCAAAAAGTAGACATCAATTGGGAGCAATATGATTTGATTGACAATAACGGAAATTCCGAAACCATGTCCTCAAACTTCAATGATTTAGCAAAAGTAAGCGAAATGATGATATTGGTAATCTCTGTTGCAAGTTTTGTTATCCTTGTTTTAGTATTTCTGTTCTGGCTGAAAAATCGAGTGCAGGAAGTCGGCATTTTCTTATCTCTCGGTGTTCCGAAATTCAGAATTATCGGGCAGATTTGGAGTGAAGCGATTATGATTGCTGTTCTTTCCCTTATGCTATCCTTTGCTGTCGCTCCTGCCGTTTCCAAAGTAACTGCAAATTATCTGGTATCACAGCAGGTTCAGCAAATGCAAGAGGAAGAAAAGAATAATGAGGGAAAAGTATCCACAGAATACGTTGCACCAAAGCAGGACGTAGAGTGGATCAGCGTAGAGGTTACGCCAGAAATGTATCTGTTGGACGGAGCAAGTGTTCTTGTGTTGATAACGGCTTCTGTTCTGGTATCTGGAATTGTAATACTAAAGAGAAACCCGAAAGATATTTTATCGGAAATGAGTTAGGAGGACGACGAAAATGTTAGAAGTAAAGAATGTAAGCTATGCTTACAAAACAAAAAAAGATAAAACCATTTTGAATAATGTATCTGCTACTTTCGAGGAGGGTATTTTTTATACTATTGTCGGTCCGAGTGGTGCAGGAAAAACAACACTCTTATCGTTGTTAGCAGGCTTAGACACAGCGGTAAAAGGGACTGTCCTTTGCAATGGCGAGGACATTACAAAAAAAGGGCTGAATTACCACAGAAAGCATAATATCTCATTGGTATTTCAAAATTATAATCTGATTGATTATTTGACAACGGTTGAAAATGTCAAATTAGGTGGTAGTGGAAATGCTGAAAAATTATTGGAAGAAGTCGGCATTGGAAAAGAATACTGGCAGAGAAATGTATTGCAACTATCTGGCGGACAGCAACAGCGTGTAGCCATTGCCCGTGCCGTAGTGACCGAATGTAAACTACTGCTGGCCGACGAACCTACCGGAAATCTGGATTCGGTGAATGGCATCGAAGTGATGGAACTGTTGAGCGAACTCAACCGTCAGGGAACCACAATCATTATCGTCACCCACTCACAGCGGGATGCGAAGTATGCACACCGGGTCATCCAACTATTGGACGGACAGATTGTAGCCGAAAACATCAACCGTCCGCTGGAAAAGAAAACGTCATCTAAAAACGAAACCGTATGATAGGGAATTACTGGAATAGTGCCTATCGGAATCTGATGAAGCGGAAGAAGTTCAGTTTCATCAATATCTTTGGATTGGCAATCGGAATGGCATCGGCATTACTGATGCTAACCTATGTCACTTTTGAGTTCAGCTTTGATAAAATGCACACGAAATATGCCCATATCTATCGGGTGCAAAGCACTTTTCATGAAGGGGAAGTCCTGACCGATTACTGGGCGACCAGCTCTTTCGGATATGCCTCGGCCATGAAAGAGAATCTTGCCGGAATCGAAGATTATACCCGTATCGCTACCCATCTCCAACCGGAGCAGATTGTGAAATATGGCGAACTGACATTACGGGAGAATCAGATAGCCTATGCCGATCCGGGCTTCTTCCGTCTTTTTGATTTCGAACTTCTGAAAGGGGATAAAAAGACTTGTCTCTCCATGCCCCGGCAAGTGGTAATCACCGAACGTATTGCCCGTAAGTATTTCAAAGATGAAGACCCTATCGGCAAAATTCTGATCTTTACCGGAACGTATGATAAAGTATCGTGCGAAGTGACCGGAGTCATGAAAGAAATGCCCTCCAACTCACACATTCATTATAATTTTCTGATTTCCTATGCCTCTCTGCCTCAATATATGCAGGAATACTGGTATAAGCATGAAGCCTATACGTATGTTTTGCTCGATTCACCGGAAAGAAAAGCGGAGATAGAAAAAGAATTTCCTGTGATGGCGGAGAAATACAAGACAGAGGAAGCACTGAAAAATAAGACGTGGGGCGTGTCTTTAATTCCCTTGGCAGATATACATCTCACCCCACAGATAGGCTATGAGACGGAAACCAAAGGAAATCGTTCTGCTATGATCGCCCTGATTTTTGCGGCTGTCGCTATTCTGGTTATTGCCTGGATTAACTATATCAATCTGACCGTAGCACGTTCGATGGAGCGTGCTAAAGAAGTGGGAGTGCGCAGGGTAGTGGGAGCTTTCCGCCAACAGTTGATTTATCAATTCCTGTTTGAGGCCTTGGTTATGAATCTGATAGCTTTCATATTAGCTGTGGGATTAATAGAACTGGTTCTTCCACATTTCAACCAATTGGTAGGACGTACAGTTACGTTTTCTGTCTGGTTCATGGATTACTGGTGGATTTTGCTGGTTCTCGTTTTTATAGCCGGAATATTTATTTCCGGGTATTATCCGGCATTGGCTTTGTTGAATCGCAAACCTATAACCTTGTTGAAAGGGAAGTTTTTGCATAGCAAGTCAGGCGACCGAACCCGTCAGGTACTGGTGGTTGTCCAGTATACAGCTTCCATGATTTTACTTTGTGTTACATTGATTGTTTTTGCACAGCTGAATTTTATGCGCAATCAATCTTTGGGAGTGAAAACCAGCCAGACATTAGTGGTTAAGTTTCCGGGACATACAGAGGGGCAGAATATCAAGTTGGAAGCAATGAAAAAAGCAATCGCGCGTCTTCCTCTGGTCCATCGGGTTACTTTTTCCGGTGCCGTGCCGGGCGAAGAAGTGGCCACATTCCTTTCCAATCGTCGCACCAATGACGCTTTGAAGCAGAACCGTCTTTATGAGATGCTGGCTTGTGATCCTGATTATGCGGATGCATACGGTTTGCAGATAGTAGCCGGAAGAAGTTTCTCCGAAGAATATGGTGATGATGTCGATAAACTGGTGATTAATGAAACAGCTGTACGTAATCTGGGATTTGCTTCCAATGATGAGGCGATAGGCGAGTTGGTAACAGTGGAATGTACTGATGCGCCGATGCAGATTATCGGAGTGGTGAAAGATTATCATCAGCAGGCGTTGAGCAAGAACTATACACCTATCATGCTGATTCATAAAGATAAAATTGATTGGTTGCCCCAGCGTTATATCTCTGTTGTGATGGCTTCCGGAAATCCCCGTGAACTGGTATCTCAAGTGCAAGAGATCTGGAATCAGTATTTTGCGGATTCCAGCTTTGATTATTTCTTCCTCGATCAGTTCTTCGACCACCAATATCGGCAAGACGAGGTTTTCGGAGCGATGATCGGTTCGTTCACCGGATTGGCAATCTTTATTTCCTGTCTCGGACTTTGGGTATTAGTCATGTTTTCCTGTTCCACCCGCACCAAAGAGATGGGAATACGTAAAGTGTTGGGAGCTTCCCGCTGGAATCTTTTCTATCAGTTGGTCAAAGGATTTTTCCAGTTGATTTTGATTGCAGTTGTTATAGCTCTTCCGGTAGCTTGGTTTAGTATGAATGCCTGGTTAAGCCATTATGCTTTCCGTACCGATCTCAAAGCGTGGTTCTTTATAGTACCTGTATTGCTGATGCTGTTTATCTCATTTGTGACAGTGGCTTTCCAGACAATGAAAATAATAATGAGCAAACCTGCTCGTTCATTGCGATATGAGTAATCTCTGAATCTACTCCATCGGATATTTGTTAATATCCGATGGATTTATGTTAAATGTTAACGAAACTGTTACTTCTATTAAACCATGTTATAAGATACGCTACTTGAGCCTGAAAATTTGGAGATATGCAGAAAGTCCGTATCTTTGCAATGTGTTTTTCATAGTATTAGATTTAAGGTTAACAAAAGATTGGCTGTCTGGGATAGATAGCCTTTTTTTATGCTCTTTTCCCAGCAAAAACATAGCGTCACTATCCGGTCGGGATGGTTACCCTATCCCACGAATATACCGTCACTATCATAAGTGGATACCGTCACCATGTTTAAAATGAATTTTTCTATCCTTTCTGTTATTCTATCATTCCCATCCTATCGTAAGTTGTCAATAAAATTCCAATATGCTTATTAGTTGGAATAGCAATCTGATAATACGCTGATATTTAGCTGATTATATGGCTTGTTTTTTGGTTTAAAACCAAAGCCCCGTTCCTTTAAAAGGAACGACCCGTTTCTCGGTGTGCAACGATGTGTTTCTCACCGAGGAACAAGACATGTACTTTAATTAAGTCGTGAAACTAGCTTAAATGTTCGTTTTTTTTGCAGAATGTACGACTTTGTAATTTCGGATTATAACTCCACGATATTAAAATTCTGATGACTGATTTTGGGCAATAGTATTTTAAGAATGTCCTCCAACCTGATTTTTAGACTGCATGTGTTTACGCATGGATGACATCCTATATATGTTGATTCAAGAATTTCTTTATCAATCAGGAGCTGTACTTTGTTCTCTTTATCGTAGATAAGACCTAGAATACTGACAGCCCCCGGAAAAGTACACAAGAGATTTTCCATTGCCTTTTCGGAAGCGAAAGAGAGATGGGAACTACCTATCTGCCCGGCAAGTTCTTTTGTTTTCAATTTTTTATTTGCAGGCAATAAGAGCATGAAGTATTCTTGCTGTTTATTAGTCAGAAACAGACTTTTGCATGAAGTACAACCTAGCTTTTGGGCTATTTCTGCTCCTTCCTCCATAGTCATTATGGCTGGGTGGTGTAGACTTTGATACGCTATTCCCAGTTTGTCAAGAGTGGCATAGATTTTATTCTCATGTGTTTCTGTATATTCTGAATCAGGACTCATATAATCGCTTTTTTTGATTGTTGCAAAGATAAAAGATACAATAGACATAACCTAGATTTTTATATGTGATTTTGTCTGTATCTTTAATTGCTTATTTTTTGGGTATCCTATCTTATGAATTTATGCCTTCACTATAATAAGTAGATATCGCTACTATGTTTAAAATGAGTATCTCTGCTCTTGCTATTGTTCTAAATGAGAGCTCAATATGTACTAAAAGTATGTTTTTCAACATAAATGTGCATTTTCTTATTATAATGCCCTTGTATTCTAAAAAAAATCTCTTAATATTGCATTTGTATTATTTATCAGACAAATACTACAAATGGTAAAATCTAATAATATGAAGATAGAAATTAATCAAACAACATTGATCGATCAGGTAGAAGACAGCTTACTTACCTACTTTAAAAAGAATGATTTGAGATGTGGAGATTCTATTCCCAATGAGAATAATCTGGCCGCAGAATTAGGAGTTGCAAGAAGTGTTGTCAGAGAAGCTTTGAGCCGTTTGAAAATGATGGGACTGATTCATGCGCGCCCTCGTAAGGGAATGGTTTTGACTGAACCTTCCATTTTAGGTGGAATGAAAAGAGTGATAGATCCTCGTGTTTTGAGTGAAGAAACAATTTTGGATTTATTGGATTTCAGAATCGCACTTGAAATAGGAATATCAAGTGATATTTTCCGTAAGATAACTCCTAAAGATATTGAGGAATTGAGCGAGATTGTGAAAATGGGAATTGTTTTCGAGAATAACGAGTATGCGTTAATCAGCGAATCGGCTTTTCATACAAAACTATACAAAATTACGGGAAATAAAATAATATCTGAATTTCAGGAAATCATTCATCCTATACTTGTCTATGTGAAAGAAAAGTTCAAAGACTACTTAAAACCTATAAATATAGAGATGAGTAAAAGCGGCAGAATAGCTACTCATGCTGATTTATTGGATTTTATAAGAAAAGGAGATGAGAAAGGCTATCGTGATGCCATTGAAAGACATTTTGAGGTTTATAAGATTTTTAAAGTGAACCGGAGTCTGGAATTGATGGCAGAGAAAAACGAAGAAGAAAGGATAGATAGTATATGAGAAAACAGTATTTTTTTATTTTATATTTATCTTTAATTTTATCATATATGAATACGGCTTGTTCGAGAAAAGGAGAAAATAAGATAGTAATGCAATGGGAAAACTCATTGTTACTTCCGGGATGTACCGGTATGCTGAAAAACGTTGGATTGGCTGGTGCATACTCAGGAATAGTAGAGGATAAATTACTAGTGCTGGGAGGAGCCAACTTTCCTGATAAATATCCTTGGGAGGGAGGAGTTAAAACTTGGTGGTCTACTTTATATAGTTATGATCTGCACATGGATAAGTGGACTGTTTATGATGATTTCCTTAACAGCCCATTAGCTTATGGAGTTTCGATATGCTTGCCGGAAGGGTTATTATGTATTGGAGGATGCGATCGTATGCAATGTAGCGATAAAGTTTTTCTCATAAAAAAAGAGGGCGTTTCATTTGTAGTAGATTCTGTTAGTTATCCGGCTTTACCGGTTCCGTTGGCAAATGCAACGGGGGCTATTGGGGATAACTGTATTTATATTGCTGGGGGGCAGGAAACTATGACAAATGAACAGTCGACCAATCATTTTTATATGCTTGATTTATTGCATAAAGAAAAAGGATGGCAGAAGATGCCCGGTTGGGAGGGACCATCGCTCGCCTATGCGGTGAGTGTAGTTCAGGGAGGACGATTCTATCTTTTTAGTGGAAGGAGTTATGCTCCGAATGAAGTGATGGTAGAATATACGGAGGGGTACGTATATGAACCAGGTAGCAGGAAATGGAGCAAAATAGCTGGTAATTTTCCTGTAATGGCGGGGACTGCTATTCCATATGAAAAAGACAAGATAATACTACTGGGAGGAGTTGAAGAAATACTACCTACATCTCCCGAGCATCCGGGATTTAGCCGTAAGCTACGAGTCATCAGTACAGAAACAAATTCTTTGGTGGATTCTTTAGACTGCCCTTATCCTATTCCTGTTACGACAAATGCGGTTTATATGGGGAATGACGTTTACGTGGTAAGCGGTGAAATACAACCTGGTATACGAACTCCCTTAATTTTGAAAGGAACTTTCTGAAAATAAAGTAAAATAACAATCTAATTAAATGCACTATGAACAATTATGAAAAACTGGAAGGTATGGTTGCGGCCACCTTCACCCCATTGGATGAGAATGGGGACGTAAATTTATCTGTTATTGATAAATATGCTGATTGGATAGCATCGACTCCTATCAAAGGGGTATTTGTGTGCGGCACAACCGGTGAATTTTCTTCATTGACGATCGATGAGCGTAAATTAATTCTTGAAAAATGGCTCGTTTCTGCCCGTAAGCGATTCAAGGTCATAGCTCATGTAGGCTCAAACTGTCAACGAAGTGCAATGGAACTGGCACGTCATGCTGCACAAGTAGGGGCCGATGCTATTGCTTCAATTGCTCCCTCTTTTTTTAAACCGGGAACAGTAGATGAATTAGTTGATTTTTTTGCACCTATTTGCCACTCTGCTGCTGGCTTACCTTTCTATTATTATAATATGCCATCGATTACAGGGGTTAATTTGCCGGTGGATAAGTTTTTGGTAGAAGGGAAAAAGAAAATACCTAATCTGGTGGGTACTAAGTTTACTCATAATAACCTGATGGAGATGGGAGTTTGCATAGAGTTGGAGCAACATCGGTTTGAAGTATTGCATGGTTATGATGAAATTCTTATTTCCGGCTTGGCTATGGGAGCTGTAGCAGGAGTTGGAAGTACGTATAATTATATACCTAATGTCTATCAGGCTATTTTTGATTCAATGAAAATGAACGATTTGGAAACGGCTCGCCACAATCAGATAAAATCCATACGTACCGTGGAGGTTATTATTAAATATGGTGGCGGAGTGCGCGGTGGCAAAGCGATTATGAAGCTGATAGGTATTGATTGCGGTTCTTGCCGGTTGCCGATAAAACCTTTTTCTGTTGATGAATATGAAAAACTAAGAGGTGATTTGGACGCTATAAAATTCTTTGAATTCTGAAAATAATAAAGAGGAGATGACAGTAAAAGTGTATTGCTGGGGTAAGCTACTTTACTTTCTGTCTATCCCCTCCAATCTAGTTAAATGCGTTCAAAATTACCTAAAATAAAGATACTATGAAAGTAAGTAAGAAAATATTTATCATATTTTCGATGATTTTGTTATTGGTGTCACCAGTCACATCTTTAGGTAAAGACATAAAATGGATACTGGAGAGACCTGTTATTCCTGTGTTGGTAAAGAAACCGGCAAATCCTGTAATGAAGATAACTTTAATCAGGACAGATAATCAACCTTATGTTATCCGGCAAATAGATCTGGATTTATTGGGGAGCACGAATGTGGCAGATATTGTTTCTGTTGCCATATATGGTGCGAAGAAGAATGGACTGATAGATACGTCTCGTTTACTTTGTAATGCACTTCCCGCTACACAAAAAATGTCATTTACTAATGAAGTGCAGGTTAATCAGGATTCTTTGTCTTTTTGGGTAGCCGTAACATTGAAAGATACGGTTTCACTGGATCATCGTGTTCAGGTTAATTGTAACCGGGTGAAAACCACGAAAGGCAATCTGAAAATTTTGGATAAAACAAGTAAACCTTTACGAGTAGGAGTAGCTGTACGACAGAAAGGACAGGATGGATGTATCTCATCACGTATTCCAGGATTAGCTACTAGTAATAAAGGCACTTTATTGGCCATTTTTGATGCCCGCTATGATTATCCTCGTGATTTGCAGGGAAATATAGATATTGCTCTTCATCGTAGTACAGATAAGGGAGTAACTTGGCAACCCATTCAAACTGTTTTGGATATGAGGGAATGGGGAGGTTTACCACAGAAATACAATGGAGTGAGTGATGCCTGTATTTTAGTAGATAAAAATACTGGTGATATTTATGTAGCCGGATTATGGATGCACGGTCTGCTGGATAAAGACGGAAAGTGGATAGAAGGTCTGAATGAAAACAGTACGAACTGGACACATCAATGGAAAGGTAGAGGTTCTCAACCAGGAACAGGGCTAAAAGAAACTTCCCAGTTTATGATAGCAAAAAGTACGGATGATGGTCTTAGCTGGGGCTTTCCGGATAATATAACCTCAAAGACGAAACGCCCTGAATGGTGGTTATTTGCACCTGCACCCGGACAGGGAATTACGTTGACAGACGGAACGTTGGTATTTCCTACACAAGGACGTGACGAAAACGGGCTTCCTTTCTCGAATATTACGTATAGTAAAGATCATGGAAAGACGTGGGTGACCAGTAATCCTGCATATCAGGATGTTACGGAATGTAGTGTCGTACAATTGGGTGACGGCGCCTTGATGTTGAACATGCGTGATAACCGGAACAGAGGAAATAAAGACGTGAACGGTCGTAGAATCTGCACAACTATTGATCTGGGAGAAAGTTGGAAAGAACATCCAACTTCACGGAGAGCACTCGTAGAACCTACTTGTATGGCAAGTCTGCATCGACATGAGTATATGGAAGAAGGAAAGAAGAAAAGCATGCTTCTGTTTGTAAATCCGAATAATTATGGGACAAGAGATAATCTGACTTTAAAAGTTAGTTTTGATGATGGAATGACTTGGCCGGAAGAACATTGGATTCTTTTCGACCAATATCGTAGTACTGGATATTCCTGCATTACATCCATAGATGAAAATTCAATAGGTATATTATATGAGAGTAGTCAGTCGGATTTAGCTTTTATAAAAATCAATTTAATAGAGATTTTAAAGTAAACGGACATGAATAATAAAACTTCAAATATATATCCTTGGGTAGTGGTTGGGCTGCTGTGGGGTGTTGCCTTGTTGAATTATATGGACAGGCAAATGCTTTCCACTATGCGAATTCCAATGATGGAGGATGTGCGGGAATTGGAATCAGCAGCCAATTTCGGTCGCCTGATGGCTGTATTCTTGTGGGTATACGGACTGATGAGTCCTTTATCGGGGATTGTCGGTGATCGTATGAGCCGCAAATGGTTGATTGTAGGTAGTCTGTGTGTGTGGTCAGGAGTTACTTACTTGATGGGATATGCCACCACTTTCAATCAACTCTACTGGTTGCGTGGAATTATGGGAATTAGTGAAGCGTTGTATTTACCTGCTGCTTTGTCATTGATTGCCGATTTTCATAAAGATAAGACTCGTTCGTTGGCTGTGGGAATACATATGACAGGGTTGTATGTGGGACAGGCTATCGGTGGATTTGGAGCTACTTTTGCAGCAATCTATTCCTGGCATACAACATTCCATTGGTTTGGTATTATAGGTGTGGGTTATGGTGTTATTCTGGCATTTCTTCTGCGTGATAAAGAGAGAGGAAGTGTATCTGAAAATCAGAAGATGAAAAAGATTCCTGTATTGAAGAGTTTGGGAATGTTATTTTCCAATGTCTTTTTCTGGATTATCTTATTTTATTTCTGTGTACCGGGCACCCCGGGATGGGCGGCAAAGAACTGGTTACCGACTCTTTTCTCTGACAGCTTATCTATTGATATTTCGGTAGCAGGTCCTATGTCTACTATTTCTATAGCTTTGTCCTCATTATTCGGTGTGTTGGCAGGTGGATATATATCCGACCGTTGGGTATTAAAAAATGTACGTGGAAGAGTATATACTGGTGCTATGGGTTTGGGGCTTATCATACCTTCCTTGTTGTTTATCGGATATGGTCATTCTATTTTCGCACTGGTGATGGGGGCTATGCTGTTTGGGATAGGTTTTGGTATGTTTGACGCAAATAATATGCCTATTCTCTGTCAGTTTGTGTCTGCACGTTACAGGGCAACTGCCTATGGTATTATGAATATGTGTGGTGTATTTGCCGGAGCTATTATTACGAGCCTTCTGGGTGAGTCGATGGATGCCGGACATTTGGGACGCGATTTTGCGTTGCTTGCTATACTGGTATTTGTTATGCTGGTCATTTTGGTCACTTGTCTGCGACCTAAAACGATTGATATGAAAGATTAATCCTTATATAATTTATTCATTCTAATTTTATTTTTTATGAAAAACTCAATAAAGCATACTAAAGATTTATTAATATTATCGATGGTATTTATCTTATCATCTGTATTTTCAAATATTCAAGCAAATAATATTAATTCTGAAGATATAAAGGTCTCTGGTGTAGTACAAGACCAGACAGGAGTTGAATTACCAGGAGTTTCAATATCCGTAAAAGGTATGGATAAAGGTACTATCACCAATGCTTCCGGTGAATTTTCTATAATGGTTCCTCCTAATGCAACTCTGATTGTCTCTTTTGTCGGAATGGAAACAAAAGAGGTTGATATTAAGGGACGGAGAAATATTGTGATTGTTTTGGAAGAGAGTTCTGTGTTACTTGATGAAGTCGTTGCCATTGGTTATGGTAAACAGTCAAGAGCATTAATAACAAATTCTATTTCTAAGATAAATAAAGAGGAATTTCAAAAAGCACCAGGACAGAATCCGTTATTACAATTACAAGGCAAAGTTCCAGGTTTATCCTTACAAATATCTAATGGACAACCGGGGGCAGACCCTCAAATATTTATTCGTGGAGGTAGTTCTACTTCACCTGAAAGTGATACTCCCTTAATAATTATTGATGGTATAATATCACAAGGATTTAGAAATATATCAGATATGAATCCTGCAGATATAGAATCGATAGAAGTTCTGAAAGATGCTGCTTCTACTGCTATTTATGGTTCCAGAGCTGCTAATGGTATAATCTTGGTTAAAACCAAAGCTGGTCAGAAAGGGAAACCTACTGTCAGTTTAAGGTATACGTATGGAGTGGAACAACAACCGCAGAGAATTCCACTATTGAATGCACGGGATTATATAACATTATCCCGTTCTAATATTGCGAAATTTAATCAGGCTGATTTGACATATAATGGAAAGGAAGATCAGGCAAAATTCTTAAGTGGTTCTTTTGGTATGTCAACAGGAAATCCGAGAAACTCTAAAAATACACTTGAATTTTTGGATGTTTATTTGCAAAAGTATGGTCAAGGTTATGTGAGTAATCTGCTGGAACATGAGGGCTGGCAAACCATGGCGGACCCTGTTACGGGAAAACAGCTCATCTTCCAGGATAATGACTTTCAGAAAGCAACTTTCACAACAGGACAAAAGCATGAGGTTGATCTTAGTATTAGTGGAGGAACAGAGGCGATTAACTATTATGTAGGTTTAAGATATTTGAATCAGGATGGTATACTTAGAGGTACAAATTATAAAAATTATAGTGTCTTATTTAATGGAAATTATAAATTAAGTGAGGCATGGAGTTTGTCTACTAAAGCTAGTCTGCAGGTTAGAGATGCTGTGGGAGGTGGAAATACAGTCAATACTATATCTCGAAGTATATTAACACCACCGACCTACAGATTGTACTATGAAGATGGAACTCCAGCCCCCGGAGAAGGTATTTCTTCTTTCAGAAGTAGATTGCATGAGATTTATTATAAAACAAATTATGATGATACTAGTGTGTATAGGACAACTTTTCAGTTGGGTGCAATCTGGAATATTTTACCTGGGCTAGTTTTAAAACCAACAGCCTATTATTTTGGAACTGAAGGTATTGAGAATTATTTTCAGGCAGATAATGAGACGACTGGAAATACAATCCGTCCTGCTTCAGCTAAGCATAACTATGACAGACATTTGCAGGGAGATTTGGTTCTTTCGTATGATAAGAAAATCAAGGAGCATAATATAGGAGCTGTAGCAGGTGCCAGTTATACTCATGATTATAGTTACAGACTTTCGGCAAGCGGTAGTGGATCTTCTATAGATTTAATTCCAACATTAAATGCAACGGCAGATAGTACACAAAGAGCAAGTTCTACTAAGACAATGGAAGCTACTTTAAGTTATTTTGGACGTGTAAACTATGATTATAAAGGTAAATATATAGTTTCTGTCAGTATGCGTGCAGATGGTTCTTCACGGTTTGCAGAAGATAATAAATGGGGATTTTTCCCTGGAGTATCAGCTGGATGGAATATGCATAGGGAAAATTTCTTCAAGCCATTAGAAAGTATTATGAGTCGTTGGAAATGGCGTGCAAGTTGGGGGCGTACGGGTAATAACAATTTGAGTGTTGCCAATTCAAGAGGTGAGTACAAAATTACAGATACTAATTATCAAGGATCAGTAGGTATACTAAATACAACATTAAAAAATTCTCAATTACGATGGGAAACGACGGAATCGTATGATATCGGAGTCGATCTCGGATTTTTTAATAATAGATTGGGATTATTAATTGACTACTATAATAAACTGACATTTGATAGATTGTATGATGAACCTTTATGGAATTCTACGGGCTTTAGTTCGATTAAGAGTAATTATGGTTCAGTAAGAAACTCCGGAATAGAAATAGAGTTGAATGCTACTCCTATTCAAACCAAAGATTTTTCATGGGATTTATCATTGACGTTTGCTTACAATAAAGGAATCGTAGTAGATTTACCGGATAATGGAGAAGAGAAAAATCGGGTAGGAGGTAATTTTATTTATGATCCTGCTACAGGAGGTACTAAAAAGGTTGGGGGAATTGCTGAGGGCGAAAAGTTTGGTGGAAGATGGGCGTTTCATTATTTAGGAACCTATCAAACGGAAGAAGAAGCAGCTAAAGCCCCTAATGATCCTAATGCGCAAGGTAGAAAGAAACATGCAGGAGATGCCATATTTGAAGACGTGAACAATGATGGGCAATTGGACTCTAAAGATATGAAATTCATGGGATATATCCGACCGGATAAGGTAGGAGGTATTGTCAACTCTTTCAAATATAAAGGACTTACTGTACGAGTTGTAATGGACTGGGCTATGGGACATGTGATAGATAATGGTTTTAAAGGACAGATAATGGGTAGTTCACGTAATAACAATAATGCCATAAAAGACGCAATGACCAATTCCTGGCAAAGTGCGAATGATGGAACGAAATATCCTAAATATACAGTTCAAAGTGATTACGATTATCAATATCGAAATCATATGAGATGGGATAATCAAATAGGCAGTTCTGAAAGTGGGAGTACCAACAATAGCCTGTATTTTAGTAAAGGAGATTATCTGGCATTTAGAGAAGTGTCTTTAAGCTATATGCTACCATCAACTTGGGTTAGAAAAATAAGATTGAGTGGAGTGGAAGTTTTTGCTGGAGCATATAACATAGGTTATATAAAGAAATATGATGGTATGTTTCCTGAAATATATACCGGAGTGGATTATGGGGTATACCCAAGGCCAAGACAATATAATATGGGAGTAAAAATTAATTTCTAATTAAATAAGACTTGTAATTATGAAACAAATTAAATCAATATTATTAGGAATTTCATTGTTTTTGTTACATTCATGCAATTTGTTGGATGTAGATACAGTTTCAAGTATAACGGGAGACGGGTACTGGAATACAAAGGGGGATGTAGAAAGCTATTTGATAGGTATTTATACTAAGTTACGTGATACTTCTAATTCAACTCTTCATTTTGAAGATAGAGGAGATGCTTTTACAACAGGTCTGGAAGGTGGTCCATCGAATTTGTGGGCGCAGAATCTGACTTCACAAAACGGATATGGTTGGTCAAGTTATTATTCGGTAATTCAGCATTGTAATATGTTATTAAAGTATACTCCTGGAATAAGTTTTGGAGTGGAATCTGATAAAAACAGGCTGTTGGCAGAAGCATATTGCATAAGGGGATATATGTATTTCTGTGTAGCTCGTATATGGGGAGATGCTCCTATAGAACTGGAACCGACAGAAAGTTCCAATAAGCCTAAATTAGCAAGGGAGCCGGCAGAGCAAGTTTTAGAACGGGCTCTAAGTGATGTGAATGCAGCAATCAATCTCTTCCCGGAAGAAAGTTATACGAATGGAAAAGGAAGAGCCTCAAAACCGGCATGTTATGCACTGAAAGCCGATATTTTGTTATGGAAAGCGAAAGTCTTGAATGGTTCTGAGCAGGATTTGAAAGATGTTATCACTTATGCTGATTTAGCAAGTAAAGGTCTTTCTTTTGAAGACAATTTTGCCGATATTTATGGTACTAAATATGGAAAAGAAGTGATATGGACTATTCACTTTGAGATTTATGAAAAGGAAGCCCAATATAGTCAAAGTTTGAAGCCAAGAGATGTATTTGTGGAAAAGGCAGTAAATAAAGATGAAATACCTTATGCAAAAGGTGGGGCTCGCAGTACTTATGCACCAAGCTCTTTTTTAATAGATCTTTTTTATGCTAATCCCACTGATATTAGAACAAAAGAGTCTTTTATAATAGCTAAGGATGCGGGAGGAAATGAGATCGGTATTTTCGATAATAAGATGAAGGGGACAAAAACAGAAGGTGATCGTACCTATGATTCGGATATTATCATTTATCGACTTGCAGAGATGTATTTGTTCAAGGCCGAAGCTTATGCAGCATTGAATCAGACACCGCAGGCTATCATTGAGTTAAATAAAGTCAGGGATCGTGCTAAGATAGGTATTTATAATGGAAGTACGGATAAAAAAGTAGTGGAAAAGGAGATTCTGAATGAGCGTGCAAGAGAATTATATCTTGAAAGGAAAAGATGGCCTGATCTTCTCAGATTCCATTTTGGTGGAACAATAGATGTCTATCAGGAAGTTCCGAACTTGAAAAAGAAAGCTATTGATAATATTATTATTCCATTATATCTCGCAATTCCACTAAGTGATATGAATATTAATCCTAATCTGAAACAAACCCAAGGATATGAAAACTTATAAGATTCTGACATGTATATTTCTTATGACGAGCCTATTTACACAGGCTTGTCAAAAAGATGATGATTCACAAGATACTCCGGTTCCACCTTCACCTGAAGAGGAAGTTCCAGCATCCCAATTCGATTATGTCTATAGTCAGGGAGTAGACGGATATGAAGTCTATAGAATACCTGCTATTGTTAAAACGCAGAGTAATACCTTATTGGCATTTGCAGAGGCTAGAAAAGCTAGAAGTAATGGAGACAGTGGAGATATAGATCTTGTTGTTAAGCGTTCGTCTGATAATGGAAAAACATGGAGTAAACAAATAATGATATGGGATGATGGGCAGAATACTTGTGGAAATCCTGTTCCGATTGTTGATGATAAAGGTAGAATACATTTGTTAATGACATGGAATTATCAAACAGATAAGTGGGGAACAATAACCAATGGAACCGGAGAAAACACTCGGCGTCCGTATTATACCTATTCGGATGATGACGGTGTCACTTGGGCATCTCCTGTTGAGATAACTTCTGCTGTGAAAAAAGAAAAATGGGATTGGTACGCTACTGGACCTTGTCATGGTATTCAAATTCAGAAAGGGACCAATAGGGGACGTTTAATTGCTCCAAACTATTTTACTACTAGGGAAAATGGAAAAGTAAAAAGTTATTCGCATATTATTTATTCTGATGATTACGGAAAGACATGGAAACCAGGTGAACCAACTCCGGTTAGTGGTGTTGGCGAATGTTCTGTTGCTGAAATAGGAGAGGGAACTTTAATGTTGAATATGAGAGCGGATGAAGGATTCTACCGAAAAAATAGTATTAGTCAGGATGGTGGTATAACGTGGTCTAATCCTCAAGCTAGCAACGATCAAATAGATTGTAAATGTCAGGGTAGTATACTATCAATAGGACAATCTGTTTTTCTCTCAAATGCAGCTTCTGCTACAGAACGTATTAATATGACTATTAAGAAAAGCTCTGATGGTGGAAAAAGTTGGAAAGGGCAATATATTGTGTATGAAGGAAACTCTGGTTATTCGGATTTGGTTGAACTCTCTGATTCACAGATTGCTCTTATATATGAAGGTGGAGAAAAAAGATATACAGATGGATTGGCTTTTAAAGTTGTCAATATAAAATCGATACAATGAATTGGTGTCAATACATATTGTTCAGACTGTTTTTATTTTCCTGTTCTGATGTGCAGGAGAATACAGATATAAGTTTAACACGCATAAATATGAGTATAAAGAAAAGTGCGGATAATGGTAAAACATGGTCGGCAGGATATGTCGTATATAGTGGGGCTTCGCCTATTCTGATATCGTAATGTTCTCTGATAATGAAATAGGAATTTTATATGAAAATGGCAGCTCAAAGCTATACGAAAAGATTAGTTTTGAGAGAATTAGAATTAATAAAATACAATGAATTTAATATATCACTGATATGAAAAGAAAAGTTTTATATTTATTACAGTGTGTCGTTATGATAGTATTGTCTGCTTGTTCTGAAGATGATTTGCAATCATTACAGGCAGCATTTGAATCGAATGTTCAGGAAGTCACAATGGGTGAAAGTGTCACTTTCAAAGATGCTTCTATCGGTGAACCGACTAAGTGGAACTGGCATTTTGATGGAGGAGAACCGGAGACTTCGGTCTTATTCAGTCCTAGTGTTGTGTACAATAAACCTGGAGTTTATTCTGTCATTTTGTCTGTTGGACGAGGAAGCAATGTTAATGAAATTGTGAAAGAACAATATATTACTGTCAACTACCCATCTCAGATAACAGCCAACTTCTCTGCAGATAAGACTACTGCAACAAATGAAGATATTATATCTTTCAAAGATTTATCTAAAGGCTATCCTAATGAATGGTTGTGGAGTTTTACTCCTAAAGAAGGTGGAGAAATTATTACTTCAACAGAACAAAATCCACAAATGATGTTCTCTCCGGGAATTTATACGGTTAAATTAGTGGCAAAAAATCCGAAAGCATCTTCTGATAAAGTAATGGTGGATTATATCACTGTTATTGATAAGAATGCGATTGCCGCAGATTTTGGAGCACAATGCCGGAATACATATGCCGGAGGATATATTCACTTTTTAGATAAAACATTGGGAATGGTGGAAGACTGGAAATGGACTTTTGAAGGAGGTAATCCTTCTGTTTCAACAGATCAGAATCCTGTGGTGCAGTATGTAAATCCTGGAAAATATAAAGTGACGTTAACGGTCAAAAACTCGGTGAACAGTTCCGTAAAAGAGAAAGAAGGATACGTATATGTCATTTCTGCAGAAAAACTAGTGTTATATTTACCATTCGATGGTGATAATAAAGATATAGGTCCCAATCAATTGAACCCTGAAGAACTTATAGGAGGAACTGGGGCAAATGTCTATAATGCTCCGGCACGTTTTTCTGGCGAAAGTGCTGAATGTAGATTCGCTGCTCATTTCCAGGGAGATAAAGAAAATTATTCAATATTGTCTATTCCTGAAGAAGGGTTAAAGAGCCACTATACGGAGAGTGAGTTTACTGTTGCATTCTGGGTGAAGACTTCAAATATGACTGGAAAGAATGCTATATTCCATCAAGGTGTTGGTCCTGGTGCTACATATACTGATCCTGTCCCAAGACAAAGTTGGTTCAGACTTGATACTAGTGGTAAAACTGTTGTGTTCTGCGTAGAATATAAAGGTAAGGCTGGAAACTGGGCTGAATATGAAGGAAAACGGATGGATGATGGTGAATGGCATCATTATGTTTGTGTTTATCAAAAAGTTGATGGCAAAAGGGATAGTTATCTTTATATAGACGGAGAAAAAGTTATTGAAAAGAAAGGGGTTATTGACAAAGTAGTTGATAATTGGCCATATTACATTGGTTGTAATTATCGCTTTACTAATGGAGCATTTGCCCCTGAAAACTTTTTAAATGGTTATCTGGATGATTTTATTTTGTACGAAAGAATATTATCAGAAAGTGAAATAAAAGAATTATATAATAATTAAATATTAATAGGTAGAACTTCTCTATTATAAAGAGGAGTTCTACATTAAAGAGTTTTCATAATATGAAAAAAATTATCTCACTTGTTTTTATGTTTATTAGTTGCATTGGGATATATGCTCAACAAATAATGGACGCAACTGCGGCATATAAAAAGGCGAATGACTTATTGGAACGATTGACGATAGAAGAGAAGGCACTTATGGTCAGAGGATATAATAAATTCTTTATTAAAGGATTCGAAGAGAAAGGGATACTTCCCATTTACTTGTCGGATGCAACACAAGGAGTAAATATCCGAAATAATTTGCCTGATCCTAATGTGGTGAAACAATTGGAACGCTCAACAGCTTTTCCTTCTCCTATATTGTTAGCCTCTACATTTTCTCCAGATCTATCTTACCAATATGCAAAAGCTATTGGTGAGGAATGTAGAGCCGGAGGTATCGAAGTTTTGTTGGGTCCTGGATTAAATATTTATCGACAATCTCAATGTGCAAGAAACTTTGAATATTTTGGAGAAGATCCTTATTTAGTATCTCAAATGGTAAGTCAATATGTAACGGGACTTCAAAGTACAGGCACAGCGGCTTGTTTGAAGCATTTCTATGGGAACAACACCGAATTTTATCGTAAACGGAGTAATTCTATCATTAGCGAACGAGCTATGAATGAAATCTATTTACCTGGTTTTAAGGCAGGAATAGATGCAGGTGCTATGTCTGTAATGACCTCGTATAACCAAATTGATGGAGAGTGGGCTGGGCAAAGTTCATATGTTATTAAGAATATTCTTAGAGAAAAATTGGGATTTAAATGGTTGGTAATGAGTGATTGGAATTCGGTGTGGAATTTGGAGAAAGTTATTAAATCAGGACAGAATTTGGAGATGCCTGGTTCATATAATTTTGGAGAATCTGTGTTGGGTTTATACCATCAGAAAAAAATCACAGAAAAAGATTTAGATGATATGGTGCGTCCTATTTTGGCTACTTGTATTGCAATGGGATTTTATGATAGGTCCAAATATGACTTGTCTTTGCTTGATAAGTATCAGGAGCATGAAAAAATTGCACGACAAGTGGCAGAAGAAGGAATTGTTTTACTTAAAAACAGAGATAATATTTTGCCACTTGATCCAACAAAGAATAGAAAAATATTATTGACAGATAAGTTTATATATGAAATACCTCGTGGCTATGGAGCTGCAGAAGTAATCGGCTACAATAATGTAAGTCTGATTGAAGCATTACAGAGAGCTTTTGGCAGAACAGTGTATTATATAGAAAAGCCTACTGTAGCTGATATAAAAGAGGCTGACATCGTTTTGCTAAGTATGGGTACGCGAGATAAAGAAGCAATAGAACGTCCATTTGCTTTGCCAAAAGAAGATGAATCATTAATGCGATATGTCACTAAAAATAATCCTAATACTATTGCTATCCTCAATACGGGATCAGCTATTGATATGTCTGCATGGAATGATCGATTGGCGGGTTTGATTTACGGGTGGTATGGAGGACAATCGGGTTTTGAAGCACTTACAGATATTATCACAGGTAAGGTAACTCCTTCTGGTAAGTTACCAATGACTATAGAAAAAACATTTGAGGACTCACCGGCATGGGGATACTTACCTAAAGGGGCGTCACTCTATAATGAACTTAAAAATGAGCATCTTATCAATGTGTATGATGTGAATTATGGAGAAAGTGTATTAGTGGGATATAGATGGTATGATACAAAAAATATAGAACCACTTTATCCTTTTGGGTATGGGCTTTCTTATACAACTTTTACATTGATTAAACCACGTTTGTCATCTAAAAAAATGAATGACCAAATGATAAGATGTTCGGTGACTATTACAAATACAGGAAGTCAGAAAGGAGCTGAAGTTATACAGCTATATCTCAAAGAAAATCAACCATCTGTGTCGCGTCCCGAGAAAGAACTGAAAAGGTTTAAGAAGATATTTTTAAATTCAGGAGAGAATCAAACTGTAGAATTTGAAATAACGCCAGAGGATTTGGCTTTCTGGGATGATGAAACGCATGATTGGAAAGTGAATTCCGGTCAATATTCTATTTTATTAGGAACATCCTCCAGACATATTAGTCATATTCTTTCTTTCACAAAAGAATGATTGTATAGCTGTCATTTTATTAGGAGATACAATAAGCATGAATTTCAGTTATGATGGAAAATCAAAAGGTCTTGATATATCGGCAAAAGGCTTTTGATTAATCATGAATTAGTAGGTTGAATCAAGTATTTTTCTTAATAATCAGTGTTTTCAGTAGCTTATTTTTATATTTGCGTATAAATGAAAGAAATATGATGAAAACTCTATTTATTAGGATACTTCGCTTTTTGATGCTTCTGATATTTATTGCTTCGTGTGGCATTGGATATGTTATCTACGAAGATACACTGACTGCCTGGTGGATACCTCTTGGAATGGCGCTTTTGATTGCTCTTGTTACTATCCCATTCTATAAGAAATGGATATGGCTGACAACCATGGATGGTAAAGTAATTAATTGTTTGTGTCATTTGGCTTGCATCGGTGCCATCAGTTATGTCTTGTTTCTTGGCGGTAATTATTGGTTTGCCGATCCTGCTTCCACACACGAAGAAACAGTGATGGTACAGAAAAAATATGTAGAAACACACAAGAAGACCCGTAGAGTAGGCAGGCATCGTTATGTTTCGGATGGCATACGTAAGGAATACTATTTGCAGGTAGCTTTTGAGAATGGAGCTGTGGAAGAGCTGCATGTGTCACTTTCCACTTATAATAAGGCCAAGGCAGGTGCATCGAAGATACTGACTTTACAAAAAGGCTTTTTCGGATTACCGGTGATTACAAAAGGACTTTAATCAATCATTATGATATAGATATGGAAAATAGAGAATTGTATGAAAGAATGTTGTCGGGGACTATGTATAATGATTTGTCTACAGAACTGGTTCAGAGAAGAGAACAAGTCGTTTTTCTGACTAATGATTATAACTCTACTTATGGAAAACCCAAAGAGGTTCGTGAAGCATTATTACGCAATTTGTTGAAAGGCATTGGGGAGAATGTTCACTTCGAACCCAATTTCCGGTGTGAGTTTGGATTTAATATCACTATAGGAAACAACTTCTTTGCTAATTTTGATTGCATCATGTTGGATGGGAATCTTATTACAATAGGGGATAATGTATTGTTGGGGCCACGTGTAGGATTGTACACAGCAAATCATGCACTTGATGCCCGGGAACGCATTATGGGAGGTTGCTATGCACATCCGATTGTAATAGAGGATAATGTCTGGATTGGTGCAGGCGTTCATATTATGGGTGGTGTTACCATTGGGAGAAATTCGGTAATCGGAGCAGGAAGTGTAGTGACTAAGGATGTGCCGGAAAATGTAATCGCTGCGGGAGTGCCATGTAAAGTAATTCGGGAGATCACGGATAAAGATAAGACCGACTTTTTAGGGTAGGTTGGCGTGTGCTATTAAAAAAAGTCACATCACTTTTAGAGGATATAAATCGTTCTGAAAGTGATGTGTCTTTTAAAAAGAGGTTCTTCTTTAAGTGAAATTCCATAGTTCGGACGATTTTTCGTCTTATCAATTTTGTGTTTTGTCTACGAACGGGATGCATTCGTCTCATTTCAAAAATCGGCAATCTTCTATACTCTATCTTCGTGACGAAATAAAAACAGAATAAAATCATGAAGATGAATAAAACTAGATTATTAGAAAAAATATCTATTCAGTCAGGTATCTCCGCAGATGAATGCAGCGCAGTACTCAAAACCTTTGAAAGAGTTCTTAGTGAAGAGTTAACCCGGAAAATACATCGTTATGGCGGG
>OGGS01001004.1_pt1 | contig 22645 bp, 20 predicted proteins | sample 1571281 | NCBI WGS metagenome assembly OGGS01 (sample SAMEA2582042, study PRJEB24529) | metagenome | biome: Human gut stool | place: China | collected 2011 | reverse complement strand
AATCACAAATGATTCATGTTGCATTGTTTAGTTTTCAAAGAACAACTTTGTCTTTTGAAGCCTGCTTTCGAACTTTCATTTGAAAACCGTTCGCTTCAAACGACTTTTATATCTTATCGCATCGAGCGGAGCTTGTCAAGAAGTTTTTTCTTTCTTTTTTCAAGTTCTTTTGGCTTCCTGCAAATCCCTTGCCAGTCAAGGCTTCTGGGCTTTTTGCTTCGGCCGTATCGCTCAGCGACTTGTACTATATTACAGGATAGTGGCCGAGTTGTCAACAGCTTTTTTGAAAAAAGTTCAAAAAGATGCTGACACCCGGATTCCTGTTATCCTGCCATCTCTATCCGCATCAAAGATACGTGTAGAGCAGCACGGCAATGACGCCCGGCACGCCGAAGAAGCCGGCGACGAGCGCGCTCAGGAAGGTGATCTGCACCTTGACGGCCACGAGCTTGACGAACCAGAGCAGGATGGCGCCAACGATGCTGTTCGTGATCAGCTTCCAGACGAGATGGAGTGGCAAGGAAACGACCTTGCCGACGAGGCAGAGGACCACCAGTCCGATGGCGAATGCCGTTATGAACTCAAACATCAGATTTCCCTCCGATTCTCCATGGCTTTCGCAAGCGTGACCTCATCGGCGTACTCCAAGTCGCCGCCGATTGGCAGGCCGTGTGCGATGCGCGTGACCTTGATGCCGAGCGGCTTCAAGAGCTTGGCAATGTACATGGCCGTCGCCTCCCCCTCGACATTCGGGTTCGTCGCCATGATGACTTCCTTGACCGTATCGTCCTGCAGGCGCCCGAGGAGTTCCTTGATGCGGATGTCCGACGGGCCGACGCCCTCTAACGGCGACAGTGCGCCGTGCAGGACGTGATAGACGCCCTGGTAGTCGCGCATGCGCTCCATCGCCGCGACGTCCTGCGGCTGCTCGACGACGCAGATGACAGAGTGGTCGCGCTCATCCGACGCGCAGATGGCGCAGGGATTCTGGTCACTGAGGTTGAAGCAGGTATTGCAGTAGCCGATCTTCTCCTTGGCATCGATGATGGCAGAGGCCAGTGCCCTCGCCTGTGCAGGGTCCATGTCGAGCACGTGATAAGCAAGACGCACTGCCGTCTTTTGGCCAATGCCCGGCAGTGCGCGAAAGTGCTCGATTAAGTTTGCCAAGGGTGCAATGTACTGCATTAAAGGAGTCCCGGCGGCAGGCCGAGTCCGCTCGTCAGCTTGCCCATCTCCGATGCCATCATCTCGTCGACTTTCTTCGTCGCCTCATTGAAAGCTGCCGAGATGAGATCCTGCAGCATCTCGACGTCTTCCGGGTCGACAGCAGCCGGGTCAATCGTCAGGGACTGAACCTGCTTCTCGCCGTTCATGACGATCTTGACAGCACCGCCGCCAGCCGTGACATCCACAGTCTTGCGCTTGAGCTCGTCCTGCATTTTCTTCATCTCGTTCTGCATTTTCTGGACTTTTTTCATCATACCGGCCATATTGCCCATGTTGCCCATTCCACCAAACATAGATTACACCTCTCGTTCTCATGCAACGCGCATGTGTCTTGATTGTTTCTCTAGATTAGACTACCAAATTAACGTGCCTGCGTCAACTCAAAACCACAGAAACCGCCAAAAGACAGGAAAAAGCCCTTCCGAGGGGATTCGGAAAGGCAATCCTGTGGTTTTCACCATCAATCAAAGGGAGTTACTGTAAAGGGAAATTTTATGGAAAAAAGTCTCATTGGGGATCATGATTCTCTTTTCTGCGTAACAGGAGGATAGCTGCGCTTGAGCTTCAGCATATCGGTGCTCATCGCCTTCGGCTTGGCGAAGTACGAGAGTGCATAGGCTGCGGTGCCCGTGTAGTCGATGGCGTACTCATTTGTCGACCACGATGTCAGTACATCGAGGTACGACTTGGCCACGGGGATATGGCCACTCTTGAGGTAGGCCGTCTGGTCGGGGGTCGCCGCCCGCGACTGCATTCGGACCGCCGACGATGAGTCCGGGGACATAGGCACCCGTGCTCTCGTGGATGCGGTTGTGCGGATGCTCCGGTGGATTGTCGCCCATACCGGTCGTGAAGCTCTTGTCGAGCGAATTGCGGCCGAAGAGGTAGTGGAGCTGGGAGAGAGCGCCCTCTACGTAAGCCGCGTTCGGCTGGATCTGGTTGGCCATGAGCAGGATGTCACCCTGCGTCAGCGCGTTCTTTGTGCTGGCCCAAGTGTACTCGTCCTTTGCGAGCGCACAGCCAAAGCCGTCGGACTCGATCTTCCTGGTGATGTCATCGGCGTAGCCGAGAAAGGCGGCCTTGACCTTTGCCTGTAGGGCAGGGTTGGCATTCTGCGCCTTGAGGTAAGCGAACTGGCCGAGTGCCAGCGTGTTGTCCCAGGTGAAGAAGCTCGGCTTCTGCGTGAAGCGGTCCGCGACGGACTGGAGGTACTTCTCGTACTTCTTGTCGCCCGTCGTGCGGAAGAGCTCTGCGGCGAGCCAGATGCGCTCCTCGATGTCCGTGCTCTTGTTGTACGGACCCGAGCCACTCTCCTGGCCTTCGTCGACGCGGTAGATGGGGTTCTTCGTCTTGGCGAGGTGCCCCAGATGCGCTCTGCGCTCTTGCGCATTGTCTCGCCATACGCCTTGTCAAACGGCGCGTAGATGCGCGAGGCGATGGCAAAGCTGGCGCCGCTCATCGCAGCGCTCGACGTGCAGCTGCCGAAGATGTAGCGCTCCTGCGTGTCAGTGTCCGGCGACTTGTCAAAGCCCGGCCACGCCAGGCCTGCAACCTTGTGGAACATGCTGCCGTCCTTGCGCTGCATCTTGCGCATCCAGTCGAGTTCGAACTGGACTTCCTGGAGCGCATCGGGAAGCTTTGTCTCTTCCTGCGTGCCCTTCGGGAAGAAGAGCTGCCCGCGCGTGAAGTGCGAGGGGTTTGCTTCATAGGCCAGCAGGAGCTCTGCGCTGCTGATGGCAGCCGTCGTCACGTACTTGCCGTAGTCGCCGGCATCATACCAGCCGCCGCTGACATCGAGGCGGTCACCCTTCTTGTTGAGCTTGTCCGTGAAGTAGACCTGTGCCTGGCGGTCCTGCGCATGGCCCTCTTTGACCTTGAGGCCCGTCACAGGGTCGTCGATCGGCGTATTGCTGCGCGAGAGCGTGTACGAGCGCCACGTCTCGACGGCCGGCACGGCGTAGACATTGTCGCCGATCTCGAAGTCGTACGACTCGCGCGAGCCGACGCGCAGCTTGTAGGTACCCTCCTTGTTGAAGGAACTGAAGTCCGCTTTGCGCAGCGTCTCTTCTGACATCGCGTCCTTCTTGGCAGCGGAGAGCTTGCCCTCGTAGACCGTCTGGCCCGTCTTCGCATCGACGAGCGAGAAATCCGTGTCGCCCGTATCGGTGACCATGGCCGTCTTGCTGTAGCCATTCAGGTAGCCGACCTGATCGACGTGCATGCCGGCATCGGCGGCCTCGCTGAATCCTGGGAGGCCGCAAGTGCCGAGAAGGATTCCGCTGAGCACGAGCCAGCGGAGTTTCCTGCTCACCATCATCGCTGTCACCTCATTCCGCAAACGGCGTGTACTTGACCCACTGATACTCAGCCGTCAGCGGGAGGTTCTCGTCATTGAACGGCTTCAGCCATGTGTCAACACCCTTGCCGCACCATGCATTCATCATGATCTTGCCCTTCGTGCACGGCAGATTTGCCCCCTCGCGGCGGAAGACTTCCTTGCCATCGACATACCAGATGATCTTGTCCTTATGCCATTCAAAGGCGTACGTGTGGAAGTCATCCGACGCATCGAAGCCGAGGTCGATCATCTTCTCGTGGCCGCCGACGCCATTGCGGAAGTAGTTGAGCTGGACCTTGGAGGTATCCTTGCCGAGGACCTCGAAGTCGATCTCATCCCACGGATCGCCGTCGTACGGGCCCGTGTAGGTGAAGAACGAGGAGACGCAGCCGTCATTCTTGATGGCCTTCATGCTGACCTCGTAGCGGCCGTAGCCGTACGTCTTCTTGCTGCGGAACTCGCCGCCCGAATACGGTACCTTGTCCTGCGAGGAATCGTAGTCAATCGTCAGCTGCATCGCTCCATCTTCGAAGGTGACGTTGTCCTTGTGCCAGAATACGTTGAAGGGATCGCCGTTCGTCCAACCGTCAGACGGCTCGAAGATGGGGGGCTGGCCTTTCTTGAAGTCAACAGCAAAGGCATCACTTGCCTGCGTTTCCGTCGCCGGCGTCGCGTAGGCCGTCGCCGGTGCAGCAAAGTCCATCGAGACAGAGAGCGGTGCTGCGCAGGCCAGGAGCACAGCGGCAGCAATTGCTTTCTTGCGGATATCCATATCTATTCCTCCTGAATGCTTTTCCCTTGATCATTACTTATTTCTCATTTCTCGTTCCGCATCATTCATGATGCGATGAAGATCAATTTGAGAGATCTTCACCATTCGAGGCGATGACCTTCTTGTACCAATAGAAGGACTTCTTGGGCTTGCGCGCAAGCGTGCCCTCGCCCTTGTTGTTCTTGTCGACGTAGATGAAGCCATAGCGCTTCTCCATCTCGCCCGTGCTGGCTGAGACGAGATCGATGGGCCCCCACGGGCAGTAGCCCATGAGTGTCACGCCGTCGAGCTCGATGGCCTTCTTCATCTCGGCGATATGCGCGGCAAAGTATTCGATGCGGGCATCGTCTTGCACGACGCCCGTCTCATCCGGCTGTTCGTGCAGGCCGATGCCATTCTCAACGATCATCATCGGCAGTTCGTAGCGCTCGGCGAGCACGTCGAGCATGTAGCGCATGCCTACCGGGTCAATCTGCCAGCCCCAATCCGAAGCCTTGACGAACGGGTTCGGGACTTCCTTGAAGGAATCCGTCTCCTTATCGTAGGTGCGAACGAAGCTCATGTAGTAAGAGAGGGCGAAGTAATCGACACATCCCTGTTCGAGGATAGCGAGATCGCCCGGTTCCATCTTAATCTCGTAGCCCTTGTTCTCCCACTCCTTGAGGATGTATGCGGGATAATGGCCGCGGCACTGGACGTCCGCGAAGTAAAACGTCTTGTCCATTTCCTTGAGTGCCGCGATCTGGTCCATTGGCTTGCACGTCTCGGGATAGACGGGTGACATCGCCATCATGCAGCCAATCTGGAAATCCGGATTGATCTTGTGCCCCTCGATGACAGCCTTTGCCGAAGCGAGGAACTCGTGGTGCGCGACCTGATAGAGGACTTCATGACGATTCTCCCCCGGCTGATAGAGCACGCCGGAATTCGTGAAGGCTGTGAACGGCGTGTCGACATCGCGCTGGTTGTTGATTTCATTGAAGGTCATCCAGTACTTGACCTTGTCCCTGTAGCGCTTAAAGACCGTGACGGCAAAGCGGACGAAGAAGTCGACGAGCTTGCGGTTGCGCCAGCCGCCGTACGCCGTGACGAGATGGTACGGCATCTCAAAGTGTGAGAGCGTGATGACCGGCTCCATGCCGTAAGCATGCATCGTATCGAAGAGGTCGTCGTAGAACTTCAGGCCCTCTTCATTCGGCTCCGTCTCGTCGCCGTTCGGGAAGATGCGCGTCCAGGCAATGCTCGTGCGGAAGCACTTAAAGCCCATCTCAGCGAGCAGTGCAATATCTTCTTTGTAGTGATGATAGAAGTCAATGGCCTCATGGTTCGGATAGATCTTCCCCGGCACGACTCCATCCGTGATCTCACGCGGCTTGCCCGGACCGCCGACCGTCATGACGTCAGCCACGCTGACGCCCTTGCCGCCTTCCTGCCAGCCGCCTTCTAGCTGATGGGCAGCGACGGCACCGCCCCATAAAAATCCCTTTGGAAATGGCATGATGAAACCTCCCTGCCCGACTTAATCTTTCTTCTCGAGCGCCTCGATGCGCTTGTAGGCATCGATGAATTCGAGCGCAATCGTCTTGAACGCCTCTGCGCTCATGAGCTGATCTTCTGCATGCAGGATCAGCAGATTAACCGTATTGCCCTCCCCCGAAGCTTCTTTCTGCAACAGGCCGGCATGGGCGTCGTGGCCTTCGATGAACGCCGCATCACCCTCTTCGATCATCTTCGCGGCCTCTTCATAGTCACCCTTCTTCGCTGCCTGGATGGCCTCGATATAGCAGCTGCGCGCCGTACCTACGGACGAGATGATCTGGAATGCAATGAGCTCTAATCCTTCCATCGCTTGTCCCTCCTCAGTCATTCATGAGCTTGCGTGCAAAGGCGAGCGCACCCTTGCCGTCCATGCGGCCGTACATGCGCATGTCGATTGCATCGACCGGCACACCGGGGACCTGCTCAGCAATCTTGTTCTTCTGGAAGCGGATCTGCGGTCCAAGCAGGACGACGTCGGCATCCGCAGCCTTCGTGGCAGCTTCCGATGCAGAGAACGCATCGATGGAGCACTCATAGCCCTCGGCAGCAGCTGCTTCCTTCATCTTACGGACGAGCATGCTCGTGGACATTCCCGAAGCGCATAATAAGACAATCTTTTTCATGATAGAAACTCCCTTTCTTTATACATCGTTAGATAGAATCATATGTGATATCAGAAGTGATAGTCGACCATCGTGCGCAAGAAGTTGCGGTGGTACGTCTCATTCTTGTGGCCGTACAGCGTGTTCTGCGCGGTTGCGTATTCATAGAACGTTTCCAACTCGATGTTCTTGGCCGGCACGTACTTGAATCCGAGGATCCAGCCCTTCGAGCCCGGCTGCAGAGCGCCCCACTCCTTGTCGCCGAAGATGCCGACAAGGTTGTTGATGTTGCGCGCGTAATTGTACCAGCGCGCGTAAAGCTGGAAGGAACCCGGGTCGTTGATGTTCGACCAGCGGTAGTTGAGGCGCAGCGCTGTGCAGCTGTTCTTGTCGTACTTCGTCTCCTGATAGCCATTCGCTCCCCACTCACCGACTTTGTAACTCGGTGCATTCGTGCGCGCATAGTCGCCGATCAGGAAGATGTTCTTCATCGGATTCCACATCGCACTGAGGACAAAGCCGAGGTTGCCAGCTGTGTTTGGCAGTTCCGACGGCGTCTCCGTGACGGTGTACTTGCCGCTTGCATCTACTGTCCCGCTGAGTCCAGGCGTATAGTAGATGGAGAAACCCGGGTCACTGTTGAACTCACCATAGGATTTATCTCCAGCTTGACCACCGTACCATGTAAAATCTCCACCGCCTTTAATTGTACCGCTGAGGTCTTTGATAGTAGCATTTGTGCCCTCGACCTTGAAGGTCTTTGTCGTGTCGTAGACATTCTGGCCCATTGACTCATGCTTGCCAATGTTCAGCTTAGCAATCGCTGCGTTAATCTGCAGGCCGTGGCCAATCTGGCCCTGGACGCCAGCACCGTAGACACTGAAGTTATAGCCCTTGTCCGTCGGCGTCAGGTAGAAGGCATTTGCCGTGAGCTTCGATTTCGGGATGGCCGTGCTGATGACGGCACCGTCTGTCTCGTTGCCAAGCAGGACATTCTGGAAGCCGAGGCCGCGCCATCTGCGGCCGATATCGTAGTTGACCTTGCCCGTCTTGCCTTCGGCCCAGACGCGCTGGATGGCACCGTCTTCATCGTCGTGGCCATTGTGGGATTTGAGCGTGCCGTCTGCCATGACGTAGTTCGCATAGCGCGGGTTCGTCTCGCTCTCGAAGTTAAAGTTCCAGTCGTCGTTGACCTTGAACTTGCCCTTGAGATCGAGGTAGAAGCGGCGGTTGTCGTTGCGGTCAGTGTAGCCCTTGATGTTGTCGTTATCCCAGCTGACGCGGCCGAAGCCGGAAATCTGGACGCGGTCGAGTTCATTCTTGACGCTCTTGCTCAGGCCGCTCAGCTGCTTCTTCTGGCTGCGCGTCTGATTCTTGAGCTGGCTGTTCTGGTGGCGGAGCTCTTTGAGTTCCTTCTCCAGGTTATTCTGCTGCTGCTCAAGGGCAGCAATGCGGCTGTCGATGTCCTGGGCCTGGTCGGTCGGGGCAGCGAAGGCCGTGCCCGTCAAGCTCATGGTAAGTCCAAGCAGAAGTGCTGTTGTCTTTTTCTGATTCATGCAGAACATCCTCTTTCTCTCGTTTCTATCTTGATTCTCTTATCTCTCTTGCATTGCGCTGCTGCATCTTTCCCCCGCTACAGCGCATTCTTTATTTTTCTTTTCTGTCACTGGTCAATGGCAGCTTCTGCCTTGCCCTGAGGCTCCTCCTCTGCGGCAACATCGGCCATCTCCTCTTTGAGGAAGGCGTGGTCCTGTGCTTTGAGGAATGGGAAATAGATGACCGTCGCAATGGCTAGATTCACGATTTGTACGACAGCGCCCTGCCAGCCATCGAGCAGGAAGCCTGCGATGATTGGCGGCGTTGTCCAAGGAACCTGCACGGCGCTGAACGGGGCCATGAAGCCCGAGGCGATGGCACCGTAGGTGATGAACATCGCGATGAGCGGCACGATGACGAACGGCACGAGCAGGTACGGGTTAAAGACGATCGGCAGGCCGAAGATCAACGGTTCATTGATGTTGAAGAGGCCCGGCACAAAGGCCATCTTGAGCAAAGAGCTCAGCTGTTCCGACTTCGCCGTGAAGATACCAGCGAGCAGCAGGCCGAGCGTCAGGCCACAGCCACCGCTCTTGACGAAGACATCGTTGATCTGGCACGTGAAAATCTTGGCTTCTGGGTTGTTGACGAGCGTCATGCCCATGTCGAGCAGGTGCTGGTTGTCGAGCGAGTTGGCGATGAGCAGCGGGCTCACGACGCCGCCGACAACGTTCGGGCCATGGATACCAGCCCAGAACAGGACGCTCTGGAGGCCGACGATGATCGTGCCGCCTGCGAGCGAATCGGACAGGCCCTGCAGCGGCGTCTGGATGACTTTGAAGATGAGTTCTGGAAGCGTCGTCGCACCGATGTAATGGCAGAGTCCGTAGAGGACCGAAGCGCAGGTGAAGAAGATCATGCCCGGCACGAGCGCCGTGAACGCTTTCGCCACGCCCTGCGGTACGGCATCCGGCATCTTGATGCCGATGTGGTTCTTCTCGCAGTAGCAGAAGACGTACGAGACGAAGAACGCGACGAGGATAGCGGTGATGACGCCGTTGCTGCCGACCCATGCCTTCGGGATGATGTCGGCTACTGTCTCGCCGCCCTTTGTCACGATGGTCGGCGGCATCAGGATCAGGAAGGTCGACAGCGCGAGGATGGCGGCCATCATCGCATCGCAGCCTTCATTTTCGACGAACTTGTAGGTGATGGACAGTACGACGATGAGTGCCAGCACGCTGAACGTTCCGCCGGCGACGGCGTTGAGCGGTGCCGTCCAGTCTTTCCCGAAAATCGACGCCATGAATTCGGCGTATCCCGGGACTGGCAGGTTGGCCAGCAGCAGGAATACCGAACCACAGATGGTGAATGGCGTCGTCATGATGAAACCATCGCGAAGAGCCGCTACAGCGCGAATCTGAGCGAACTCCCCCATGATTTCGATAAACTTATCGAAAATCTCTTGTTTACTCATGTTCTCTCCTCTTTCCTTTGATATCCTTTCTATCTTTCTCTATCTTTCTTCAGGAACCGGGGTTCCATTCCCCGTTCCTCACTGTGTCTTTACTATACCATCCGCCATAATCACGTTCAATGAATCAGAATCAATAGGAAACATGGTTTCAGAAAAGAGCATAAAAAAAACAGCGTCGTGAAACGCTGTTTCATATTCACCGATACTCAATAATGGAAGTGCTGGCTGAGCCACGACTCCTTCTCCTGCACATTGTGGAAGTCGACGCGCGTCATGAGCACGGCGAACAGGACATCCATGACATACTTGGCGCCCATGAGGAAGACGCGCGGGCCGAGCTCTTCCATCGTCTTGACGGAGGCCACGGGGAAGGCGACGTCGGCGAGCGAACCGAGCGTCGAATCCTTCTTGCCCGTGATCAGCAGGACGGGGTTGCCGCGCATCTTCAGCAGGCGTGCGATGTCAATGAGCATGCGGTTCTCGCCCGTGCGGCTGATCAGGAAGCCGACGTGGTCCTTGGGCGCCCCCGTCGCCTGCAAATACTGCATCGTCATGGCAGGGTGCACCGTCGAGCACTTGTTGGCCATGATGAAGCCGGAGGCCGCCATGTTCGCAATGTCGAGGTTGTTGTCCATCGCGTAGAAGTCGATGTGCGCGGTCTTCGACAGGATGGCGAAGGCCCGGACAAAGTCGGCGGGGTCCAGCATGCGATACGTCTCCTGCATGGCGTCGATCTCGAGGCGCGTGACCTTCTCAAGGATGGAGTGGACTGAGTCACGATCCGTCACGGAGAGTTCCATGCCACAAGGGCTCTCGATGTACTGGATCATCTGCGTGAGAAACTCAACGCGAAACTCCGTGTAGCCGCCGAACCCGAGCTTCTGGCAGAAGCGCACGATGGCAGCTGAGCTCGTATACGTCTCCCGCGCCAGCTGGCGCGTCGTCATGCTCGGCAACAGGCGGGAATGTTGCAACAAGTACGTCGCAATCGTTCGCTCTGAATCCGAGAAGTCTTGTTGCTCCTGCAATTCCTTGATCAAATTCATTCGTCGTCCTCCGTTGGCAGTGGCACGTCGCCGTCTTCCGGCAGCGGGATGGCGCCGTCCTCGTAGATGTCATGGCCCGCTGGCTCCGGTGCGGCAGGCTGCGGCGCGGCCTTTGTCGTCTCGACGCCGACGACGTTGGCGCCGAAGACGTCGAAGGCTTTCTTGAGGGAGGCGCGCTCGTCGGGGGCGACTTCCTCGAGGATCTCCGTGGGCTCCGGCTTTGCAGGCGGCGTCTCGCGCCTTGGTGCAATCTTCGGTGCGGCTGGCCGCGGGCGCGGTGGGGCCTTCATCGGCGCGTCCTCGCCGGCGCAGACGAGGCGCAGCTCACGACCCGTGAGCTCCTGCAGGATGCGCTCGATGGTCTTGCGGTAATTGCGCATGACAAGTGAGGCCATGAGGCCGCTCTGCATGCGCATCTGGAACTGGCTGGCCGTCATGCCCATGAAGCGGGCGTTCTGGATGCAGGCAAGGATCGGCGCCTTGTGCTGATCGCGCAGGGCCTGAAAGAGCTGGTTCCAGACCTGAAGGCCCGCTTCATCGACAGCGGCGGGCTCTTCGGGCACGGCCGTCGGTGTCGGAGTGGCGGCAGGTGCAGCAACAGGTGCAGGAGTCGGCACACTCACGGCAGAAACGGTGGCTGCAGGGCGGGCATCCGCACCAGCTGTCGCCTGCTTGAGCAACGAGGTGACCTGCGCGAGGGCCGCCTCTAGCTTGGCGATGCGCGCCTCGTCGGCGGGATTGCCTGAAGCTGATCTCGGTCCGTTACTGGCAGCCTGACCCGCATTTCCTTGAGTCGATGCCACAAGCTCGGGGCGGCAGAGTTCCATCAATGCGACCTCGACGGTAATGCGCGGCTGCGGCGACCACTTCATCTCCGTCATCGCCTCGTGCAGGCGCGCAATCATGCGCGGCAGGACCTCGGGCGCGAAGAGCCTGGCCTGATCTTGCAGTACATCCTGTGGCTCGGCGTAGAGGTCCATGGCCTCGACGGTGCCCGCCGCCTGGAAGATCATGAGGCTGCGCAGGTGCAGCGATAGCTCCGAGAGGACCTGCTTGAGGTCCTTGCCGTCGCGCAGCAGCTCCGCAAGAATCTGGAGCGCCTCCTGCACATTGCGCGCAGCGAGCGCCTTTGTCATCTTGTAGATCCAGTCGTGGCCGACGAGGCCGAGGATCTGGCGCACGCGCTCTGCCGTGATTGTCCCTTCAGCGAGCGCTGCACACTGGTCGAGGATGGACAATGCATCGCGCATGCCGCCGTCGGCCTGTATCGCGATCATCGCGAGAGCCTCGTCCTCGGCCTCCATCTTCATCTCTGCCGTGATGTAGCGCAGGCGGCTCTCAATCTCCTCGACAGTGATGCGCTTGAAGTCGTAGCGCTGGCAGCGCGATTGGATGGTCGGCGGGACCTTGTGGGCCTCCGTCGTCGCGAGAATGAAGACGACGTGCGCCGGCGGCTCCTCGAGCGTCTTCAGGAGCGCGTTGAACGCCTCGGTCGTCAGCATGTGGACCTCGTCGATGATGTAGACCTTGTAGCGGCCATCGACCGGCGCGAACTTGACCGTCTCGCGCAGGTCGCGGATCTCGTCGATGCCGCGATTGGACGCCGCATCGATCTCAAAGACATCCATCGAGGAGCCGTCCGCTATCTTGCGGCACTGCTCACACTGCCCGCACGGCTCCGGCGTTGGCCCGTGCTCACAATTGAGCGCCTTCGCCAAGATCTTCGCCGTACTCGTCTTGCCCGTGCCGCGTGGGCCGGCAAAGAGATACGCATGGCCGATGTGGCCGCTCGTGATCGCATTCGCCAGCGTCCGGCTGATATGCTCCTGCCCGACGAGGTCCTTGAACGTCTGCGGCCTCCACTTCCGATACAGCGCAATATACGCCATCGCAATCCCTCTCCTCTCTTTTGATTACCACGACCTGATTGGCAGACATCGCAACTTCGAGGCCCGGCCAGGGACGACTGACCAACGCTGCGCGTGATGTTTGCTGAACCTTCTTCTCTTCAAACGAGCCGCCATGGAAGGGTATCCAACGTTCCGCGCAGCAGGCTGAAGCTCCACTTATGGATACCCTTCCATGGCTCAGTGCAGAGCATGGCCCGGCCAAGAGCAGGCGTCGCTCAGGCCACCGGGGATGGATGGCCATAAGCGGAGCATTGACGCGCTGCGTAAAGAACCGATTTTTTGCCCACGAGAATCCTTTCGAAAGAGCGTCGTCCAAACGAAGTGCGTTTAGCGCTTTCGGAAGGATGGATTGAAAGGCAAAAAATCGGTTTAGCAGCGCGTCACCGCGGAGCGTTGGCCAGCTATCCCCGGTGGACCCCTCCGGTGCCGCCTCACTTCCATGAACAATAACAATAATATATAGTAAAAAAGCAGCCGTTTCTGGCTGCTCTCCATCCTTTTCCACGTCGAACCGCAGTCCCCAGGCACCCTCGCGGCACATGGAACGATTCGCTTAACGCTGCTTCCTTCCGGACCTGACGTGGTTCACGAGGCCCCATTGCGCAAGACCCAGGCGCTGCGGCCCGACCTGAAAAAGGATATAAAAATGGCGGAGAGTGAGAGATTCGAACTCTCGATACAGGTTTCCCCGTATACACGCTTTCCAGGCGTGCTCCTTCAACCACTCGGACAACTCTCCACAATGCTCTACTATCAGAAGCTATTCAATTTTGTTGCCCTGCCGCGTGATTGCCGCCTGCAACGATATATATCTTACCATCCCATTTGCCTCCTGTCAACACCCTTTTTTCTCTTTTTCCACAAAAAAATCTCCGCAGATTTCTCTGCGGAGACTCTATGCATTGCTTACCAGATGAAGAGGCCTGCAAGACCGGCAGACAGCAGGGAGACCAGGATACCCGAGAGCAGCATGTAGCCGACGTTGCGGGAAATCAGGTCGTTCTTGTTGTCGTCGACGAGGCCCTTGAAGCAGCCGATGATCATGCCGAGCGTCGAGAAGTTCGCGAACGACGTGATGAAGACCGTCAGCACGCCCTGCATGTGGCGGCTGTAAGTGCTCAGGATGTCCTGCACGCTGAGCATGACGACGAACTCATTCGTAACGAGCTTCGTGCCCATGTACTGCGCCAGGGCAAAGGCTTCCGTCGAGTCGAGGCCGAGCAGCCAGGCAAACGGGAACATGATGCAGCCGAGGATGTTCTCGAGCGTGATGGCCGGGTGGATCAGCACGAGCAGCATGTCGATGAGCTTGGCGAGTGCGACGAACGCGATGACGTTCGCGCAGATGATCAGCACCAGCTTGCCGGCGCCGAGGATGGAGTTGCCGAGGAACGAGAAGAACGGCTCGCGCTCCTTGCCGCCATCGTCGAGGCGGGCAACCGTGTCCTCCTCTTCCGTGATCTTGACCGGATGCAGGAGGTTCGTGACGATCAGGGCGTTGATGACGTTTAAGGGCACTGCTGTCAGGATGAACTCAGCCGGCATCATCTTCGTGTAGACGCCGATCAGGGCAGCCGTGACGCAGCTCATGGACATCATCGCGAGCGTCAGGCAGCGGTCTGCCTTCATGCGCTTGAGCTGCAGGCTCGAGACGGCCAGGGCTTCTGTGTTGCCGAGGAACATCATCTCGATGGCGAAGAAGGACTCAAACTTCGGCTCGTGCGTGAGGAAGGCCAGCGCTTTGCCGATCCACTTGATGACGAACGGCAGGAAACCGATGTACGTCAGGATGTCGAAGAGCGGCACGACGAGGAGGATTGGCAGCAGGGCCGAGGTGAAGAAGTTCATCTGCGGCACGTGCACCCAGTCCGGGAACGCGAAGGCGATGCCCTCGTAGGCGACGCTGACGAGCCAGGTGAAGCCCGCGGCTGCGGCCTGGACAATGTCGCGCCCGATCGGGAACGAGGTCAGGAACCAGGCGATGAACACGTTGAGCGCGAGCAGCGAGCCGACACCGCGCCAGTGGATGTCCTTGCGCTTCTTCGAGAGAAGCACGCCGACGGCCAGGAAGACCAGCACGCCGAGGAGATTGATGATGAAATACATATGGGTTGCTCCTATCTTTTTTGGATGAGGTCTTGCGGCCACCGTCACAAAAAGAGACATGTGACCAACTTTTCCATTACATCATTATATATCAGAGGTCATTATCCGTAAAGGCAAACGGGAGGATTTCCGCAAGTGTCGCCACCTGCACGGCTCCCTTGAGGTTTGCCATGATGATCTTCGGGATCTTGAATTCGCTGATGGCCTGGCGGCACATGCCGCACGGCGAGCACGGGCCCGGCGTGTCGGCGACGATCGCGATGGCCGCGAAGTCGCGGTGGCCCTCGGAGACCGCCTTGAAGATGGCCGTGCGCTCGGCGCAGTTCGAGACCGGGTAGCTGGCATTCTCGATGTTGCAGCCGCCGAAGACCTTGCCGTCCTTCGTCAGCACGGCTGCGCCGACCTTGAAGTTCGAGTACGCCGCATAGGCGCGCTCCCGATAGGCTTTCGCCACTTCGATGAGTTCCTGATCCGTCATTCCCTGCTCCTTCTTTCTATCAATACTTCTCGACTTTGTCTTTCTCGACGCGCGCGTAGACGAGCGGCTCCTTTACGGGCTGCTCATCGCTGATGGCGATAGCCTCGCGGTACATCTTCTCCGCATCGGCAAGGGCCGACTCCTTCGAGGTGTAGAGCGTCACGAGGCTGTCGCCTTCCTTGACTTCATCGCCGTACTTCTTGTGCAGGATGAGGCCTGCCGAGAAGTCAATCGCGCTCTCCTTCGTCTCGCGGCCTGCGCCGAGCACGACGGACGTCTCGCCAATCTCCTCGGCGTTCATCTTCGTGATGTAGCCCGAGCGCTCTGCCTTGATCTCCGCGCGGTACGGTGCCTGCGGGAACTTCGTGTAGTCGCGCAGCACGCTGTCATCGCCGCCCTGGGCGCGGACCATCGTGCAGAACGTCTCGAAGGCGCTGCCGTCCGCGATGGACTTCTCGGCCATCGCGCGGCATTCCTCCGGCGTGCCCTTGCCGACGAGGTAGAGCATGTTGGAGGCGAGCTGCAGCGATACCTCACGCAGATCCGCCGGGCCTTCGCCCTTGAGGACATCCATCGACTCCATGACCTCGATGCTGTTGCCGATGCCGTAGCCGAGTGGCGTGTCCATGTCGGTGATCAGGGCGACCGTGCGGCGGCCGGCGAGCTCGCCGATGGCGACCATTGTCTGTGCGAGCTTGATGGAATCATCGAGCGTCTTCATGAAGGCACCGCTGCCCGTCTTGACGTCGAGCAGGATGCAGTCGGAGCCGGCCGCGAGCTTCTTGCTCATGATGGACGAAGCGATGAGCGGGATGCAGTCGACCGTCGCCGTGACGTCGCGCAGTGCGTAGAGCTTCTTGTCGGCCGGCGCGAGGTTGCCCGACTGGCCGATGACGCTGACGCCGCACTTGTTGACCGTGTCGAAGAATTTCTCGCGCGAAAGCGCCGTCTGGTAGCCCGGGATGGACTCGAGCTTATCGACCGTGCCGCCCGTGTGGCCGAGACCGCGGCCGCTCATCTTCGCGACCTTGCCGCCGCAAGCTGCGACGATTGGCGCGCAGATCAGCGTCGTCTTGTCGCCGACGCCGCCCGTCGAGTGCTTGTCGACCTTCTTGCCCGCGATGGCCGAGAGGTCGATCATGTCGCCCGACTTCGCCATGACCTTCGTGAGTTCCGTGATCTCGTGGTCCGTCATACCCTTAAACCAGATGGCCATGAGCATCGCCGACATCTGGTAATCGGGGATGTCCCCCTTGACGTAGCCGTCGATCATATAGGTAATCTCAGCGTCCGTCAGTGCTTCTCCGTGCTTCTTCTTCGTGATCAGATCGTACATGCGCATAATAATTTTCCCCTTATTCGATATATTTTGATAGATTCCCCTATACGCCTCCCAAAAGGGAGGCATCTGTCATTCGATGATGCGCGGCAGAAGGCTCTCGCCCTTCGTCTGAAGGTCAGCATCGAAGATGTCCGAGATGGTCGCGCCGATCATCGCGAACGTCGGATACGTGCCGAGATTGAGCCCTGCCTTGACGTGCTTGCCGTACATCAAGAGCGGCACATACTCGCGCGTATGGTCCGTGCCCGGCGCGCCCGGATCGCAGCCGTGGTCGGCCGTGATCATCAGCAGGTCGTCATCCTTCATCTTGGCCATGAACTCGCCGAGCTGGCGGTCAAAGACCGTCGCTGCCTTTGCGTAGCCGTCGATGTCGCGGCGATGGCCGTACTGCATGTCGAAGTCGACGAGGTTGACAAACGCGAGGCCCGTGAAGTCCTCATCCATGAGCTTCAGCGTCTTCTCCATGCCGTCGACGTTATCCTTGTTGATGCCGAGCGTGCGGCTGATGCTGCGGCCTGCAAAGATATCCGAGATTTTGCCGACGCCGATCGTCGCGAGACCCTTGCGCGCGAGCGCATCCATCATCGTGTCGCCCGTCGGGTCGAGCGAGAAGTCGTGGCGGCGCGGCGTGCGCGTGTAGTTCGGGTACTCGCCGACGTACGGGCGCGCGATGATGCGGCCGACGCCGTGCTCGCCCTGCATGATCTTGCGCGCCATGCGGCAGTATTCGTAGAGCTGCTCGACCGGCACATCGTCCTCATGCGCTGCAATCTGCAGCACGCTGTCGGCCGACGTGTAGACGATCAGTGCGCCCGTCTCCTTCTGCTCGCGGCCGTAGTCGTGGATGACCTTCGTGCCCGAGTACGGCTTGTTGCAGATGATCTTGCGGCCGAACGCCTTCTCGAGCTCTGCGATGACTTCCGGCGGGAAGCCGTCGGGGTACGTCGGCATCGGGCGCTCCGAGATGATGCCTGCGATCTCCCAGTGGCCCGTCGTCGTGTCCTTGCCGCGCGAGAGCTCGCGCAGACGGGCAAAGGCGCCGATTGGCTGAGCCTCCGGCGTGCCGCAGCCGACGCCGTCGATGTTGAAGAGGCCGAGCTTCTTCATGTTCGGCGTATCGTACTCCTTCGAAGCGACGATGGAGCGCAGCGTGTTGCAGTCGCCGTCGCCAAATTCCTTCGCATCCGGCTCTGCGCCGATGCCGAAGCTGTCGAGAACAATGATGAACGCGCGTTTGAATGCCTGCATGTCTGTCATTCCTTTCTACTCGATTTTTTAACGATCAAATCTCATCCTTGAGGACCTTGACGGCAGCGCTGGCGCCGAGGCGCGTGCAGCCCGCTGCGAGGAAGGCTTCCATCTCCTCGCGCGTGTGGATGCCGCCCGCGGCCTTCATCTGCACGTTCGGTCCGATGTGCTTCTTGAAGAGTTCGATGTCCGAAAGCTTCGCTCCTGCCGAGCCGAAGCCCGTTGACGTCTTGATGAAGTCGGCACCGCCTTCCGTCACGCAGTGGCAGGCCGCGATCATCTCCTCTTCCGTCAGGAAGCATGTCTCGACGATGACCTTGAGCACGCGCGCGCCGCAGAGTTTCTTGAGTGCGCGGATTTCCTTGGTCACATAGTCCATCTCGCCTGCCTTGAGCATGCCGATGTTGATGACCATGTCGATCTCCTCGGCGCCATCCGCGAGGGCTTGTGCCGTCTCCGCAATCTTAGCCGCCGTGTTGCAGTTGCCGTTCGGGAAGCCGACGACCGTCGCGACCTTGAGGGCATCGCCGTACTTGGCCACGATGCGCGGCACATAAGCGGACGGTACCATGACCGTCGCCGTGTGGTACATCACGGCCTCGTCGCAAATGCGCTGGATATCTGCCCAGGTTGCCGTCTGCTTCAGGAGCGTGTGGTCGACATGTGCCAAGATCTCTGCTGCTTTCATTCTGTATTCCTCCTATTGTTCGGCGCTTGCCAGTGGAGTGACACCCTGTTCACTCTGTTGGCAATCGTCAGACTCTTTTCTCTGTGCTATCGCTTTTTCTTGTTTCTATTGTAATCAATAGCAAACGAAATAGAAAGGACATCTGTCTTAAAAAAAGCTGCTGTGATAAAAAACACGCGCCAATGGCTAAAAATATAAAGCGAATTGTTCTCACCCCCCGAAAAATGTTATAATGAACTTAACGATTATGATACCTGTATCGGGGAAAGGGTATATAAAGTGAACAACACCATACGCGACTACGTCGCCCACCATTTTGAAGAGGCTCTGCGCAGCGGCTGCATCACCGTCTGCTACGAGCCTATCTTGCGCGCCCTGACGAACAAGATCTGCTCGTTCGAGGCGCTCGCACGCTGGCATGATCCAGAGCGTGGAGAGATCCTCCCGCGCGACTTCATTCCCGTGCTCGAAGAAACCAACAAGATCCACCTGCTCGACCACTTCATCGCAAAGACCGCCATCCAGGCGCTCCACACCCGTCAACAGCAGGATTTGCCGATCGTGCCGGTCGTCATCAACCTCTCGCGGCGCGATTTCTGCCTTTCTGCGCTACTACGGCATCCAGAACACCAACGAGCTCATCGGCAAAACCGACAAAGACCTCGGCTGGCATCTCTCCAATTTCGAGATGGACCAGACCGAGAAATGCGTCTTAGAACACGGTGAGCCAGTCCACGACGGACAGGGACGCTGCATCGCGCGCGGCCGCCAGCACGCCATCACCTTCTCAAAGTATCCGATCTATCAGGGCACTGAGATTTTCGGCCTGCTCGGCGAGTCATGCTCGTCATCCCGGAATTCGCCTCCATCGCGAAGCTCTACAGGCCGTCCGTCCGACGCGCTGTACTGCGCCGTATCTGTGCCGTCATCCGCAAGAACATGCCCGCCTCCGTCGTAGCGGCGCATACGGGCCGCGCCACCTTCGTGCTGTTCCTCAAGAACCAGTCGGTCGGCACCATGCGCCGCTTCGTCGAGCAGATCCGGACAGACCTCACCACCATCACCGAAGTCGATGGCTTCGCCTGCCACTTCTCGATGCGCTACGCCCTCGAGTCAGGCACCGAGGCCCGCACCTCCGATGAATTCCTCAAGATTCTCTCCTCTCGCTGCCTCGACTACTTGCCATCGTACGGCGTCACGGGCATGATTGGCGACCAGGTCCCGTTCGACATCGAGAAGTTCGACCATGTCAACCGCCTCATCTACATCGCCGATGCAGAGACGTACGACCTGCTCTACGTCAATCCCTGCTTGCTGCACTACCGCCACCTGCCTGTGGACTATCAGTACGCCGGACAGAAGTGCTACCAGCTGTTCAACGGCACCTCTTCGCCATGTACAAGCTGTCCGAAGGACAACCTGCGCCGCGACCGCTTCCACTTCCGCACCTTCCACTCACTGCGGAACAGCAGGGACTACCACATCTGGAGCACGCTCGTCTCTTGGAACAACCACAGCTGCATCTTCACCGACGCCCTTGACGTCGAGCGCATGATGGACGTGCATGACGCCGACAAGCTCACCGAGCAGTTCAATGTCTCGGTCAACGACATCACGAGCATCGCCATCCAGGAGGAAGACCCAAATGTCGGCATCCAGCGCATGATGGAGAAGCTCGGCCGCACGCTGAGTGCCACCCACATCATCCTGATGGAGGAAGAGTCTGACGGCTTCCATCTGAGCTGCACGTATGAATGGCACGCAGAAGATTGCGCGCCACTGCGCCAGTGCCTGCAGCACACCACCATCCTCAAGAACAAGCCGTTCTACGATGCATTCCACAGAAGCTCCGTCCTGCTCATCGACAATGCCGCAGCCTATCAGGAGCGCCACCCCGAGCTGCAGAGCATCCCTCAGGGAAAACTCGAGCGCTATGCCATCGGCCAGCTCATGATCGAGCACCGCTCACTCGGCTACATCGCCATCATCAATCCGGCCAAAGAGGGCTTCGCTGCTATCGCCAAGCCGCTGCATACCATCCTGCGCGTCAGCTCCATCATGATGCGCAATCGCGACAACATCCAGAAGTTGCACGCGATCAGCACGGTCGACCAGCTCACAGGCGTCGGCAACCGACGCGCCCTCAATAATTTTGTCGACAAGTGCCTGCGACCCGGCACGATGTACGCCGTCATCTTCGTCGACGTCAACGGGCTCAAGAAGATGAACGACACCTTCGGCCATGCGCGCGGCGACCTCCTGATCCAGACGATTGCCTACGTCCTCTCGAATGTTGCCGGCAAGAACCACGTCTTCCGCCTCGGCGGCGATGAATTCCTCGTGCTCATGCCGTGCAGCAACGACGAGGAGACCATCACCATCATCGACCACATGGAGCAGAGCATGGAGACGCATCGCTGCAGTGCCGCCATCGGCTACGTCCTCTGCCTCGCGCCTTTCCATAATCTCGACGGGCTCATCCATCAGGCCGACGAGAAGATGTATTCCGACAAGAAGCGCAAGCACATGCGCCGCGATGACGACTGAGATAAAACAAAAATCAGCTCCGATCTCAGATGGAGCTGATTTTTTTATGCCATCACGCCTTGTAACAAAGAGCGACGACTTCATATGGGCGAAGCATCTCTTTGATGCCCGGGTAATTGCCGATGAGCTTCTCGCCCGCTTTCGCGCCGACTGTGGGCAGTTCTGGCATCGGGACGTCAGTCGGACGGAAGTTGCAGAGCACGAGCAGATGCTCACCCGCAAGCTCGCGCTCATAGGCGAGCACATCATCGTTCTCGCGCGCGAGGAAACGAATGGAGCCCTCTGCGATGATGCGGTGCTCCTTGCGCAGCGCGATGAGCTCGCGGTAGAAGGCGAGGATGGAGTTCGTATCCTGCTGCTCGCACTCGACGTTGATGGAAGCGTGGTTACGGTTGACGCCGAGCCACGGCGTGCCCGAGGTGAAGCCAGCCGACTCGCCTGCCGTCCACTGCATCGGCGTGCGGCCGTTGTCGCGCGAGCGCGCTTCGATGATCTTCATCGTCTCCGCCTCCGACAGGCCCGACTCGCGCAGGATGTCGTGGTAGTTGATGCTCTCGACGTCGCGGTAGTCGGCGATGTCCGTGAAGTCAGCATTCGTCATGCCGATCTCCTCGCCCTGGTAGATGTAAGGCGTGCCGCGCATGAGGTGAATCGCGGCGGCGAGCATCTTGGCCGACTCCTTCCAATATTTGCCGGTGTCGCCAAGGCGCGAGACGATGCGCGGCTGGTCGTGGTTGCACCAGAAGACGGCGTTCCAGCCGCCGCCTGCGGCCATGCCCTCCTGCCACGAGGCGAAGATCTCCTTGAGCTTGTGGATGTCGGGTGCCATCAGTGACCACTTGTCGCCGTTCTTGTAATCGACCTTGAGGTGGTGGAAGGAGAACGTCATCGAGAGCTCGTGCTCGCGCGGATTCGTGTAGCGGATGCAGTTCGCAATCGTCGTCGAGCTCATCTCGCCGACCGTCACCATGCCCTCGATGCCGCTGTCGTGCACGAGCTCCTTGAGGTATTCGTGCACATGCGGGCCGTCCGTGTAAAAGCGGCGGCCGTCGCCCTCCGCATCGTCGACGAAATTGCCCTTCGAGATGAGGTTGACGACGTCGAAGCGGAAGCCCTTGACGCCTTTCTCCTTCCAGAAGCGCAGGATGGCCTTGAGCTCCTCGCGCACTTCGGGATTCTCCCAGTTGAGGTCGGCCTGCGTGACATCGAAGAGGTGCAGGTACCACTTGCCGAGCTCGGGCACGTACTCCCAGGCCGAGCCGCCGAACTTCGACTGCCAGTTCGTCGGCGGCGCGTCCGGTGCTCCGTCGCGGAAGATGTAGTACTTCATATACTTCTCATCGCCCTTCAGCGCCTTCTGGAACCACTCGTGCGCCGTTGAGGTGTGGTTGAAGACCATGTCGAACATCAGGCCGATGCCATGCGCCGCAGCCTCTGCAATCAGCGCCTCGAGGTCTTCCATCGTGCCGAAGCGCGGGTCGACCGCGCGATAGTCGGCGACGTCGTAGCCATTGTCGCGCTGCGGCGACGGGAAGAACGGCGTGAGCCACAGGAAGTCGACGCCGAGATTAGCGAGGTAGCCGAGACGGCTCCTGATGCCGTTGAGATCGCCCCAGCCATCGCCGTTCGAATCCTGAAACGACTTCGGGTAAATCTGATAGACGACTTTATCTGCAACATTCATCTGTATTTTCCCCACGTTATATTTATTATAAATACCAAATAATAATATTTATATTTTTAATAAATTTCGCTGTTCACTCTTTCTCGCATCAAGCGCAGCCGGAGC